>Ga0208645_1000597_pt1 | contig 37014 bp, 39 predicted proteins | sample VirMetDEL_Sep_01_FD_184519 | JGI IMG/M metagenome (GOLD analysis project Ga0208645, IMG submission 184519) | Aqueous microbial communities from the Delaware River and Bay under freshwater to marine salinity gradient to study organic matter... | ecosystem: Environmental > Aquatic > Marine >... | reverse complement strand
CGATGTATGCGATAAAATTTTCCATATGGGCTTCGTCGTTGAAGACCTTGCGCACCACCCATCCCGCTGAGGGATTGGGCGATGACCAGTGGCTGCGGTAGCCATTGTCGAATTGTAGTGTTGCTTTAATCATTTTCCTTCAGGTATTCGTCTATGATTTGGTAGGCTGTTTTGTCGTCGTTCAGGTACTCGTGACGATGCCCTGACCAGTACGCGGCATTGCGTAGCGTTTCCACGCCGCTGTTGAACTTTGGCTTCGGGGTCAGGTCAAACCGTGTGCCCTTGAAGGCATCTTCGAGGATTCTTGTGTTGCCATTATCGGCTCTCAAGTATGCGTCGATCAGCGCTTCCTCGAAGCCGCCCGCTGTCTTGCGCCGTTCGTACAGCGCGTCAATGTGTTGTTGTGTTTTCATCATTTGTTGTTTTTCCAAGTTTCATATGCAAATTCAATTGCCTCGTTGATTGACTCCGCTTCCTCGCGGGTGATGGTATACCCTTCCTGAGCGTATACCTCTATGATGGCGTTGATTTTTTCGCTCATAGGAATGTCACTTTTTTGGTTTCGTATCCATCATCACCGATTGCCACCAAGTGGCGCAACAGGTCTTCATAGTCAGCGAACGTGCGAACGTAGTTGTTCTCGCAGTTGACCGCCTCGTTGTATGTGTGTAGCATTACTTTCATTGATTTTCTGTTTTGATTTCGTCCCATATTTGCACACGGCTCCACCAGTGCTGCGCTCGCATCCATTCCTGTTGAGTTGCACCTGATGCAATCTTCACCCAATTCCCCCCGTATGCGCCACGCTCGGCTCGTCCGTACATTATCCAATTTTCCATTATGCTCCAGTATTTACAAAGATTTCACGTTCAGTTTCGAGGTCGTAGATAGCCCGCTCCCCGCGCTTCGCAGCGATTTCGAGAGGAACTTTGAACGACTCCACATTGTCGAAGAGGTCGCACAAGTCGAAGACGATGCGCTGCCCGCTCTCCGTGTGCTCTACCCACGTACCCAAGACAACAGATTTGCCCTCTTTGGTGAGTCGCTCTGCTATGCCGTGCATATGCATAAAGACGTGCTTGAAAGCCGCTTCGTTGTTGGAATCGATTGACCGTTCAGGCACACGTCCACCCACCACGAAGCCCGTGTTCGGCATAGCGTATTCGAGATGAGAACCGTTCTCCCACATAGTCAGGGAGCATCCACCCTTGAGCAGGGTGCGACCGTATACGAGGCACATAACCTCGAAAGCATTTAGATTTTCCATTGAAAAAGATTTTGAAATTAGAGCGGCTCAGGGATTCGAACCCTGCGACACTGACCTCCACTCCCGTTCCCCCAGCTGTGGGTACTTGGGCAGGCAGCCGCTGTGTGATTAAACTTTGCTGAAGATTTTAGTTAGAACATCTGTGATGGCATCTTGCAAAATCCAAGTGCCTTCCGTGTACTCGCCGTCCACCTCCATCACGCCCTCGTCGAGGAGTGTGGGAGCATTGTCGAGCAGGTATTCCGTGACCTCGATAGCCACGTCCCTGATTTGGTCTTTGTCCATCATCATTGGGCAGTGCCGATTAAGTCCTCCAATCGCATCTGCTCATCGCAGGGCAGTGCATCCCACTCCGCCGTGCAGGTGACGGCAGAACCGAGGAGTTGAACATCGTTGAACAAGGCCGAAGCCATTTGCGCTTTCTTGCGCTCTGTGTTTGTGCTGTTATGCATCAGTAAGAGATTTTGAGTTTGGCTGAATTGCCGACTGCAAAGATAAGGCAAAGAATCCTTACTTTCCAAATTTATTTTTTTACCCTTTAGGGTAGAGTTCCATTTCTTCATCGAAATCATCGACGATTTCAAGCATCTGCCACGTCAGCCCGTCCGCACTCCAGCTTACGGCAGTGTGCGATTCACACGCTGGCTCGAACACGTAGTCCGCGCTCTCGCACTCACACACATAGCAGACCTCGTCCTGCACCATCATCGAGGCCGCCCACTCGCAGGCCGCCTCCTCGTCCACGAAGTTCCGCTTGCAGCGAAACTCTCCACGCTCTTCACCGAAGGTGAAGACAAAAGCAAAAATTGGATTCATCATAAATCTTTGATTTATAGGGTTTAACTAAAACTTCGTTTTAAACTGCGGGAGCAAAGGATGGCTCTAACATCGGATTTCCAGAGGAAATCAGCGCCTCTGCCTCCAGACGCTCTTGCTCCAAGCGAGCGGAGCGGAGTCGAGCCATTGCCTCCTCTGGCGACTCTCCTGGAAGGAGAGTCAGCTTCATTTGTTCCTTCTTTCGAACCTTCGGTTCGACGATCTGAACCTCTTTACGAGGTTCAAAAGGTTGAGCCTCGCCACCGTCAACTGCGTTGACGACTTTGGTTTTCTGAACCTTGCCAACTTTGTTGGCAGTAGCTGTCTTAGCTTGAGTTAACTCAAGCCCAGCAGTTGACGACCTTTTAGGTCGTCGAACTGCCTTCTTGTTCTTCTTCGAAGAACGAGCAGCCTCTCTCTCCTCTTGGAGGAGAGCATGAAGCTCCTTGTTCAGAACGGAACGTTCTGACCTTTTCAACTTCTTACCAGAGGTAAGAACAGCCTCAATCTCAGCCTTACGGCTGGACTTCGACTTCGACTTCGAAGCCTTTGGCTTCGCCTTAGAAGCCTTCGGCTTCTTCTTAGACTTCGAAGCCTTCGGCTTCGGCTGCTCCTTCGGAGCATCGATGGAGTCGATAAACTCCGACAACGAAGCTAAAGCTTCGAGGCAGCACTGCTTCTTAGAAGCAGAAGGGTTGAACACAAAGCTGTTAACAGCTTTCTTAGCTGCCTTCAGCAGCTCTGAGTGGTTGGTGGTTTTTGCCATCCTTGTTAGATATTAAGAGTAAATAAAGAATTCACAGAATTCATTCTTTATTTACTCTATATCTACTTCCTCCAATTCCTGCGGTATCAGCAAGCTGATACTCATACGATTGGTAGCCAAACATATGAGCATCAAAGATGCTTCAGCGCGTTTGGAAGTGAGCCTTCAGGATTGATGGCGAAGGGTTAAACCAAAGGTTTAAAGAGGGGATTGTCAGATGGTGGCTTTCAACTACTTACGTAGTTTAGCTTAAAGCAGTTTCTAACCAAGCCACTCAATCCCTCTGATTATCAGTTAGTTAACTGATATCAGCTGTTAACTTCGTAGAAGTTACTTCTCACGTCGCAGCTTTGAAAAAGCTGAAAGTTTTGCTAAAACCCTGAGCGCATTATGCCCACGGGGTTTGCGGAATCGATTTCGGGTTCGAGGACAAAACGCTAGTAGGTGTAGAGAATCCCCACGATCTGTATTACAAACCCCTTTTTTAAGGCTGGTTTATCCACGCGATATCCACAAAACGCCTATTTACTCTGGTGTAACATGCTGTTGCTCAGTAAGCTAATTGTATTTACTTCAAGCAGATTCTAGGATTTGACTTTCTAAAAAAAAAGCTGTAACTTCGCCCAAGCTATGTTAGCGATAAAGCTTCGAAGCTGTTTTTACTACGAAGCTATCAAAAGAGAGTGCGTATGTACGCACAAAACGGACACTTCTAAGCGTCATTCAAGCATATGAAGCTGTGAGAGGCGCAAAAACTGTTTTATTATCTTTGTGACATGAGACCAAAGAAGAGATCCGTAGAAAAAGGCATGTATACCGTTGAGGTAGACGGAGAAGAGTACCTTATTAAAGGGAAGAAGGTCACCAAGAAGGGTAAGAACAAGACTGTTGTCAAGTTCAAGGCTAAAGGTGACGGCGAGAGCTCACCTATTAAGCGTATCAACGACAAGTTGGTGATGAAGAACGGTCTTGTCAAGAAGAACAAGAAGAGAACCAAGTTCGTAAAGAAGAAGTAATGCCTACTATTCGAAAGAAAGCCCGACAGATTGCCCGCAAAGCGGTAGAACGCCAGAAAGCTGTTGCTAAGAACTTGAAGAAGACGGACAGATCTGCTGGTAGGGCGTTGATGAAGAGGGTGAGGGAGGACAAGAGGCGCATCAAGAAGAACTACATCCAGACCCGCAAGGATATCAAAAAACAGCTTAAGAAGAAATAAGTATATTTGCGTTATGAAAGCCAAGAAAAAAAAGACGTTTATTCACGGTCAGAACACGTCTACAATTAGAACTGACGAGGACGGTAGGAAGTTCGTTTGGTATGCTGGCTCTGACGGAACAACAGCAAAAGCATCAGATGAGAAGTGGAGTAAGATCCCAGGTGCTAAAAAGATTTACGGAACGGAAAAGCAACTCAAAAAAAAGTCGGAGGGAAACAACAACCGCATATTAACTGACGACTACATGCACAAGGTGAAGAAGGGTAAAGATGGTAGCATGAAGTTTGCCAAGAACAACATGAGAATGAGGGTAGCTTCTGCGTTAAGATCCGCCTTAAATAGATAAGAATATTTGCGTTATGCCAAGACCAATGAAAGCCAACACCAGAAGATCTTTTAAAGGAGAGGGATCGAGAACTGGAAAAAATAACCCAAATTATGACCCGCTTCGTCGTGCGACTGATCGCGTTATAAGAGAAAGAGAAGCATCTGGGGACCCGTATCCAACAAAGGGTTCTTTTGAAGATCAACAGAGATATCGTCTAGAGAGTCAAGCCATTGCTAGAGAAAAAGGTTATTTTCTTCCTTCCATGCCTAGAAGAGAGCTGACTTCTATTGAAAGCGAATCACGAAAAACAATAAGACGTCCCAGCTACGAGCAAGGCGGCAGATTCCCAAGCAACAATCTTGGTGAACGTATGTACGCTCAAGAGGCTTCTGAAATCAGGAGCGACGACAAAGGAACCTTTGTATGGTATGCAGGAGACGCCGATGGTTTATCACTAGGTTCTTCAGATCAAGAATGGAAAGATGCAGGTGCCGTGAAGGTTTACGGTGATTTCAGCAAGTATGTTTTCCCGAAAGGTCTCGGACTTGACGACATGATCAAGGATGACCATGATTACATTATTCGTCCCACTGAAGACGGTTCATACGAGCTCGACGAAGAACAAACTCAGGCACAGGCTGGGATGGAGGACGGGTTCAATATGGCTGAAGAGGTGCAGTATGACGACAGAGGTACAGCGAAAGACCTTTTAGAAAGACTGAACAGAGTCAATCCAAGAAGCGGTGAAAGAGAAATGGCTGGTGAAGCTAGAGGCGGTATGGGTGCATCAGCTACTGAAGATCTTTTGGAGAGATTGGGGCAATACAAGCGTAACGCCTACGGCAATAAGTACGAGCAGGGCGGCATGGTCGCAAAAAAAAAAGGCTCAACTATTAAGATAGCGGGTCAGTACGCTGTTGACTCTATCAAAACCACCCCAGAAGGTAACCAATACGTAAGTATGGAGCTGCCTGACGGTAAAGTAGTACCAGTATTTGGTGACTGGGAGACATACGGTAACCCAGATAGAGAGCGCCGCATTGAAGACTTGGACTACATTATCTACCCGCTCGGTGACGGTACCTATGCTCTCGATGCTGCTGAAGCTGAAGCGGAGATGCTGAGAGACGAAGCAAGAGGTGTGGCAGAGCAAGCTGGACCAAACGTTGAAGATCTGCTGCAAGAGCTGAACCAGAGATCCAGCACGAGAGGCATGAGACCAGTAAGAAGACAGTAATTGGGTAGCAAGAACTACTTCAATCCTAAATTAAAACGAATCAACCCTGCTTGGGTAGCAAATAAAAATGCAGTTAAGCAAAAACCTATCGCTGAAGGAGGTCGTAAAGTCAAACACGGCCAGCCGCCTCGGTATTGACAATACCCCAGAGGACTGGGAGATCGAAAACCTCAAGGCTGTAGCAGAGAATGTGTTCCAACCAATCCGCGATCACTTCGGTGTACCTATCGCCGTGAGCTCTGGATATAGGGGCAAGCAGCTAAACAAAGCTATCGGGGGGAGCAAGTACTCTCAGCATATGGTGGGGGAGGCACTCGACCTGGATGCCGACGTGTTCGGTCGCATCACGAATGCAGATATCTTCAACTTCGTAAAAGACAACCTGGTGTGGGACCAGATGATCTGGGAGTTCGGTGATGACGAAGAACCCAACTGGGTACATATCTCATATAAATCTGTAGGGAGAAACCGCAAGCAGATCAAACGCGCCCGCAGAGACGAGAAGAACAGAGTATACTATACTGTAGAGAATGCCTAAGCAAGTAAATAACTTCGCCCCAGAAGCCAACAAGGTTAGCCGACCAGGGGTACACGCTAAGACGAAGACGTCGAGCAACAAGAACAGCAAGAACTACAAGAAGTCTTACAGAGGCCAGGGCCGCTAAAGTGAGTTGTAGAAACGCTGCACCGCTAGCCTACCTTTCTGCGACATCGCATAACGAACTCTGTAGTTATATTTTGTTTCATCACGGAACAGATGATCCTCTAGACTCTGAGAAGGAGTAAGTTTATCGAAATGCTTGTACAGGTAACCCGATAGAGCCAGGGGATAAATCATTCTGTCGGCTAGGTTCTTCCTGTTCATTCCGTATTCGGAAGCAACGTAGTCTATCGTAAAAAACTCTAGGTCGTACAAGAACAGCAGGAGCTGTAAATATGACTTAGTAAGATCCTGATTGCTTTCCAGAAAGTCGTTAGTAGCGCTTCTTAAGTTCTTTAGGTGGTTGTGCTTTACGTATTTCTCTGGTAGTTTAGAGAACTCACGAAACAATCTAGTTTTTCTAACAGCTGATTTCGGCATTGCTATTCTGTCGTATATTTGAAGTAAACAAATTTACATCATGGATTCCAAGACCACCCTCTTCTTCGCCGAAATGTACTCACTCGTCAAGAAGATGGAGGAGGTAATCGACGACTTCGGAATGAAGGACCAGACGCTAGCCTCTATTGTCGTGGGAGTTATCGACTTCGATGAAATTGAACACGGCGACACAGAAGCCGAAATGAAAACCATGTACAGCTTTAACCTGCAAAGCAGGCAAGAGCTAGAAGCTGTCAAGGACGTTATGGATAGCGCGTACAAAGAAGAAGACGATATCGACCTCGACGACCTGCTGGGTGACTTGGGCATATCACTAAACTAATGGAAGGACTTATTAGAAAGATCGTCATCGGCAAAGAGCCGAAAGACGGCATGGCGTACTATATCGGTATGCGAGCAGGACGCGGAGAAGTGTCTGCTATTTTGGAAGATGACTACCATCTTCATAAATTTGGCAAGAAAAGATATCTCATCTATATCGAAAACGATGAAGGCACCCTTCTTTGGAAGAGTGTAGACGAGATGCCTTGCATGCTAGAATTCGATTTAAATTTTTAATTAATGAAAACGTTTGACTTGTTCGTTGTTGAGATCAACAAACGGATAAACGACACTATGAAAACCGAGAGCGGACTAGAGCTCTACATAGACAACAGATTCAATGAATTCCAAAACAGAACCACAGAAGCGCCCGTCGTGGCGGTCCCGTTTAAATACGATACTGGAGTCGAAGTGGGTGACACTTTGTACTTCCACCATCTCGTTGTTGTTAACGATGGTCAGCCTCTTACTGGTGAGGATAATCACTATCTTGTACGCTTCGATCCTGATAACACCGTTAACAACCAGGCTATTGCTTACAAGTCTGCAAAGACTGGGGACGTACATCCGCTGGCGGGCTGGTCACTTCTCGAACGAGTGGAAGAAAGAGAAGAGAAACAGTCTGATATTATCGACGTTGTTAAACTCAAAGACAGCCCTGTCACGAAAGGGAAGGTCTCTTTTACTCCGCCTTGGGTGGAAGAGCTAGGGCTCGAAGTGGGAGACGTAGTTGGGTTCCGAAAGAACATGGACTACAGGATTACAATTGAAGAAAAAGAATACTATCGGGTCCGAGCAGAAGACTTGATGTACAAAGAAATTTAATATGTTTAGCAGAGAAGAAATCTTTGCCCTCCTTTCTGACGAAGGGGCAATGCTTGCCGACGGTTTTGACGCGGCTGTAATCGGAATCACATTTGGAGTAAACATGGTGGCTGTATACAGCGTTCAGGGGTGCCTTGATATTTTGATGGAGGAGGACGAAATGAGCTTTACAGACGCCCTCGAATACTTCGAGTACAACATGGCTGGAGCTTACGTCGGAGAGAAGACCCCTATCTTTGTGTACGATGTCCAGGAAGACGCATAAGTTTACGACCATCAGTGCTGCCGAGCGCCTCATGTCCAGCATGGAGGTAGCCATCAACAACATGATCGAAGAGGTGAAGAAGCCTGTCGATCCTGAAGCTGGTGGGTCTGCTCGGAAAGCAGAACTACAGTCTATTAAACAGACGGCTATCGATTGCAAAGAACTTCTGGTAGAGCGCCAGAGGCTAGAACAAATGGTTAAAGATCTCAGAGACAATGGAGAAATCGAACAAGAAAAAGATTACTCAGGCGGATTCGCCGAGCGCTTCTCAAAATAACGCTAGTGGATTGATCTACTGGGATGACTATGACTTTGACAATCAGGACAGTACAACAGATTACCTAGAAATAAACATATGCACCCGTAGCTCAGCTGGATAGAGCATCTGCCTTCTAAGCAGACGGTCACAGGTTCGAGTCCTGTCGGGTGTACGAATTAAATTAAAAACATGCCAGACTTACATTGCCCAGAATGTGGTGCGGAGCGCTTTGAGCGAAACCTCACTATGAAAGTAAAAGACGGAAAGACCTACTACGTAGAGGGTCAGTGCGAATGTGGGGCTCAGATGGAGCTCACTAACCCCAAGACAGGAGCTCCAGGGTTTGGTAAGATGGGAAGATTTGGTAGAAGTTACTGATGTCCGTGCTTCTTGACATAGACGGTTATGAAACTAAAGGGATTAAGATCGACCCTAACGATACAGAGGGAGAGATCATGGAGCTCCATGGGCTACTCGTTGTACTCCCAAAGAAACCAAAGCGATCGGAGATTCTCTTCCATGAAAAGCCAAAGGCAATGCAGATGTGGGAACGCATTGCTATGCCCGAAGAACTGCAAAGGATTCGCAGTATGGATGAGTGGTTCGAAAAGCCTGCCGAGTTTCGAAAGAAGTTTCGTTCTTACATCGAACAAGAGTTTCAGCGTAGGCGCGACGGTGTGTGGTTTTACAATAATGGGGTCCCTACGTATATTACAGGGAGACACTATATGTTTCTACAATGGTCTAAAATTGATATCGGATACCCATCATACCTCGCTTTCCAAAGGGAAATCTTTCTCCACATGGCTGCTTGCGAAGCTGATCCCCGTTGTTTCGGTCAGCTATATACTAAGTGTCGTCGTTCTGGCTACACTAATGTATGCTCTTCTGTCCTTGTTGACGAAGCTAGTCAAGTTAAAGAGAAGCTGTTGGGCATTCAGTCAAAAACTGGTAAGGACGCGCAAGAAAATATTTTCATGAAGAAGGTGGTTGCGATCTTTCGCAGCTACCCCTTCTTCTTCAAGCCTATACAGGACGGTACTACCAATCCGCGTATGGAGCTGGCCTTTCGTGAGCCTTCGAAGCGCATCACGAAGAACAACAAGACGTCTCAGCGTGGCGACGCCCTCAACACCGTAATCAACTGGAAGAACACCACGAACAACGCATACGATGGTGAGAAGCTACATATGCTGTATCTCGATGAGGCGGGTAAGTGGGAGAAGCCTACCGATATACGAGAAGCGTGGCGTATTGAGCGTACATGCCTCATTGTAGGTAAGCGAGTAGTGGGCAAGGCGCTGGTAGGCAGCACCGTAAACCCCATGGGTAAGGGCGGGGAAGAGTACAAAGGTTTATGGAATGACTCCGACCCCAACGAGCGAAACAACAACGGTAGAACAAGGTCAGGTCTCTACAGAATATTCATTCCAGCATACGAAGCACTAGAGGGGTTCTTTGACAAGTATGGTAACCCAGTTATCGAAGACCCTTCCAAAGACGTGATGGGAATAGATGATGAAGCGATTGATCAGGGTAGTAGAGCGTATCTAAAGAACGAGCGGCATTCCTTCAAGGACGACCCATCGGAACTAAACGAAATCATTCGCCAGTTCCCCTTTACCGAAGACGAAGCATTTAGGGACAGCATTGAAGGCAGCCTCTTCAACATCGGAAAGATCTATCAACAGATTGAGCACAACGACAACCTATATCCAAACCCTGTAGTCAAAGGCAACTTTGTTTGGAGGGTAAAAGACGAAGAGGTGGTTTTCTCTCCAGATCCAAACGGTAGGTTCCACGTAGCTTGGTTACCTCCAGACCACCTGAGAAACAACAAGGCCGACGACCGAGGAAAGCGAGTAGCCCCCAATGCGCACATCGGTGTTGGCGGAGTTGACTCTTATGACCTGGACGCTACGGTAGACGGAAGAGGCTCGAAGGGTGCGCTACATATGTACAATAAGTTCAATATGGATGTGCCGCCCAATATGTTTGTGGTGGAATACGCTTCTCGTCCAGATCTGGCTAGTATCTTTTACGAAGACGTGCTGATGTGTGCGTTCTTTTACGGGTATCCACTGCTTATAGAGAACAACAAGTACGGTATCGCAAGGTACTTTGAATCAAGGGGTTACGACGGCTACCTAATGGACAGGCCACAGCATCTACGCAACCCGAACTCATCTGGAAACGTAAGAACCAAAGGTATCCCCTCGAACTCTCAGGACGTCATTCAGTCTCACGCTCAAGCTATCGAAGCCTACATTCACGATCACGTCGGGGTGAGGGCCGAGTCTGGAGAGATGGGGTATATGCTTTTCAATAGAACGCTTGAAGACTGGATAGGGTACAAGATTGAGAAAAGAACTAAGTTTGACTTGACCATCAGCTCAGGACTTGCCCTTCTCGCGGCTCAAAAAGCGAAGAAAGAAAAGCCTAAAGCGAACTTCAACGACAAGAAGTTTTTCAGGACATACAAGCCAAAAGTCTGGCACTCCTAGTTTTACTATATTTGCATTGAGTTAAAATACTCCACTCATTGCAGATGCACAGTAACAATAAAAAATCTTCTAACTTTCCAGACCCATTAGCTCCTTCCGAGGTAAAACAAGGTAGGGAGTATGGGCTGAAGTATGCGAAGTCCATATACCAGCAGTGGGGAAAGATAGATCAGCAGACTTCCGTTTACGGAAACAGAAAGAAGACGTTCGAAAAGAACCGCAGATACGCAAACGGTACGCAAGACACGGCCATCTACAGATCGCTTCTTACTTCCCTTGACCCAAACAACGGCGATGGGAGCATGCTCAACCTGGATTTTACTCCAGTCCCCATTCTTCCCAAATTCGTAAGAATCGTAGTAAACAAGATTCTTTCTCTCAACCCTTATCCAAACCTGGAGGCTGTAGACCCTATCTCATCTTCTGAAAAAGACACAGATAGGAGAAAGCTAGAAATGATGATCGCGGCCAAAAATCAGCTGCGAAAAATCGAAGACAAGACAGGCGTGGTAGTCGGAATGGATTCCAAAACTATTCCAGATACACTTGAAGAGGCGGAGATATTTATTGGTAATAATATTAAGTCCTCTTCAGAGATTGCGGCTCAGATTGCTACGAACCTTACGCTTGAATGGAACGATTTCAACGATAGCACTCTCCGTCGCTGCGTAAACGACCTGGCGGTACTCGGTATGGCCGTAGTCAAGAGAGACAACGATCCACAGTACGGACTCAAGACCAGCTATGTGGACCCGATTAACTTCGTTCATAGCTTCACTGAAGATCCGAACTTCTCAGACTTGGTTTATGCGGGTCATGTTCGTCACATTCCGATTCAGGAGCTGAAGCGCATGGCGGGTGATCAGTTTACAGAAGAAGAATACAAGAAGATTGCTCAGCAAGCTCAGAAGAAGTACGGGTACGATGCTGCCAAGCTTAACCAGTCTTCTTACGACAGAGTAAACAACGTGTCTCGCTTCGGCTACGACGAGTACATGATCGAGGTCCTCGACTTCGAGTTTATGTCAGTAGATTGTGAATACTACGAGTCGAAAGAGAGCAAGTATGGAAATGTAGGTTTTTACTCAAAAGGAGAGAACTACAAAGCGCCTCAGAACTCCGTATTCAACAGAGAGGTGATGAAGCTTGAGAACGCTTCTGTATATGGTGGCTGCTACATCTTGGGAACTGACTTCTTGTTTAACTACGGTAAGAAGAACAACATTCCGAAGAACATCCACGATATCTCTCGCACGAACCTTTCTTACTCGGTTTGCGCTACGAATATCTTGGACATGATGCCGAAGTCCATGGTGGACAGCTGCATTGGGTTCGCGGACCAGTTGCAGCTTACGCACCTCAAGATTCAGCAGGCAGTAGCGAAGGCTAAGCCTGACGGCATCATCATCGACATCGAAGGGCTGGAGAATGTCCAGCTCGGTAAGGGTGGGGAGTTGCAGCCGCTGGACCTCCACGATATCTACGAGCAGACGGGTGTCTTCTATTACAGAAGTAAGAACCCAGAGGGTGGATTCCAGAACCCGCCAATCCGAGAGATCGGCAACAGCATTCGAAACATCAACGAGCTTATCGGTTTGTATAACCACTACCTGAAGATGATCCGTGATGCTACGGGAATCAACGAGGTGATGGATGCTAGCTCACCGAAGTCTGACGCTTTGGTCGGAGTACGCCAGCAAGCTTTGTCTGCTGCTAACAACGCCATCTACGACATCACGAACTCCTCTATGGTGCTATACAAGAAAGTTTGTAGTGACATCGTGAAGTGTGTACAAGTCATCCACCCAGATTCTGTTCTTTACAGAATTTATGAGAACGCTATTGGAAAAGAGAATATGGGGGTGCTTAGTTCGTTCCGCAACCTAGCTATGTACAACTTCGGTGTTCGTGTAGTCAAGGAGATGGAAGAAGCCGAGCGGCAGTACCTGGAGCAGAACCTTCAGGTGGCTTTGGCCCAGAAAGAAATAGATTTGGAGGATGCTATCGCTGTACGTCAGCTCAAAGACATCAACCAAGCTGAAAGGCTGTTGATCGTTCGCCGAAAGAAGCGCATGGCTCAGCAGCAGCAAATTGCTATGCAGAACTCTCAGCAGCAAGCTCAGATTCAGCAGCAGTCAGCTCAGGCTACTTCTGAAGCGAAGCAACAAGAAATGCAGCTCGAAGCTCAACTGAAAGCTCAAGAGCTACAGCTGAAGGCTCAGCTCGAAGCTCAACTAGAAGAAGTGAAGCACGGCTTTAACAAAGAGATCGAGATGATCAAGGCTGAGGCTTACAGCACTCGCGTAAATACAGAAAAGGAATTCAAGGCCGCTATTGAAACCATGAAGGACGACAGGAAGGACGACCGTGTTAAGAAGCAGGCCGTAGAGCAAAGCAAGCTTATCTCTCAGAGACAAGGGGAGAGAGGCGAGCTCGAAGGCGAGCAGCAGGCTGGAGACATTACATCAGAAATATTAGGATAATAAGATGGCGCAAACAATAAACTTAGATACTTCTCAGAGGGTAGACATCATTTGTAGGAAAGGCGACACCTTTGATTTGTCTTTGACGCTGAAGGATAACGCTTCTACTCCAGCCTCTATAGTAAACAAGAACGACTCTTTTAAAATGGAGGTCAGGGTTTCTGACGATTCTAACACTGCTTATGGGAATGGAAACGGGGACAGTAATGACAACATCATACTAAGCACTTTGGACGCCTCAAATGGAGCCACTAAAAAAATAGATGTAAAAGATTCTGGTGGCACATCCCTCCCTGATTCTTCCACAGATGTTATTGCAGACGGTGTTGTGAAGTTTTCTGTTACAGCCGCGATAATGGCTACTAGACCTGCTGGAAATTATGTTTACGACATTGAAATGACTGACGCTAGTGACGACTCCAAAGTCACCACTTTAATTTACGGTACGTTTAGAATCAATGAAGACGTAAGCGTATAATGTCAACCAACATCACCATATCGACTGGCGGTACTACGACTGTAGTCACTGTTCCAGAGACGCAGAATAACGTCACTTTATCAAGAAATCAGATAACCGCTGACGAACGTATAAAGCTTGCGGGTATTGAGGCTAGTGCGGACGTAACAGATGCCACTAACGTCTTAGCGGCTGGTGCCGTTATGACTACTGGTAATCAGTCAATTGCTGGTACGAAAACATTTACTGGGTCTCTATCTGTAAACGGAGCCTATGACTTCCCAACCACCATAGGTTCTGCGACTCAGGTTTTAAAGGTTAATTCAGCACAGGATGGGCTGGAGTTTGGAGACGCATCCGTAGTGGCTGACCTGAACGATCTGAGTGATGTAAACGCAGACTTTAATGTTAGTAACCTAACTGGAGTAAATTTCCTTGGACAGCAAATCAACTGGTCTATGTCAAGAGCCCTTGTATGGGACCCCGTAGACAACAAGGTAAAACTTAAAGAAGATGCTCCTGAATACTATGTTGTAAGTGGCTCTCAAGGTTCTCCTGGACCAGGACAGCAGTTTGTTTCTGAAAGTATAGCTTCGCTTGGCGGTGGAGCCTCTGATGGTCTTCATACTGCAAACGGTGTTCTTTCTATCAATCAGGGAAGTCAAATACCCAATACACTTAAGCTTTATGTAAACGGAAACGCTAGGGTTAATGGAGCTATTCAAGTAGGGGATACATCTGGCGTTACTTATGCTTTCCCAACTGCCGACGGTACAGCCAATCAGCTCCTCGCTACTAACGGTTCGGGTGCTGTCACCTTCGTGACCCCAAGCACAAGCAACGTAACAGAAGGTACTAACCTGTACTACACAGACACTAGAGCTGACGCTCGTATTGCCGCAGCTAACGTAACAGATTTATCTGACGTTACTAGCGCAGGATCAGGTGCTATCATCACGTCTGCTGAACGCACGAAGCTTACGGGTATTGAGGCAAGCGCTGATGTTACCGATACGGCTAATGTTACTGCGGCTGGTGCGTTGATGGACTCTGAGGTGACTAACCTAGCACAAGTCAAAGCATTTGATTCGTCTGACTACGCTACGGCAGCTCAGGGCACTACGGCAGACAGTGCCTTGCAAAACATTAGTGAGGATACATCGCCACAGCTTGGTGGTGACTTAGACCTGAACGGCAATAAGATTACCAGCGCTTCAAACGCAGACATCTTAATTGAGCCTAACGGAACTGGGGACATCAATCTGTCTGCCGATACTATCAACCTTTCAGATAATGCGAATACTGGAAGAATTGAGATTGGCACTAACTTTATACAACTAAAAAGCACCACCGTTGGGGCTATTTGGACTGCAACGACAAACAGCAACAAGTTCCAAATTCAACAACCTTTAGCATTAGGTACAGCTGCGCCCACTTCAACGACGCTGCTTGGTATTAAACGCGATTCCAGGACTCATATTATTTGCGAAAACGCTAATGGGGATGATAAGTTCAAGGTGGACGTTGATTCAAGTGGTAACGCAACAACTACTGTGGCGGATACGTTTATTGCAAGCGGACTCACGTACCCTACCTCGGACGGCACTAACGGCCAGGTACTAACAACTAATGGGAGTGGAACCTTGTCGTTTACTACTGTATCAGGAGGAGGTAGTTCAGTTTGGACAACCTCTGGTAGCGACATCTACTACAACACTGGCAATGTAGGTATCGGCACAACTTCACCCTCTCAGGCTTTACACGTAAGCGGTACAGACAAGCATATCTATATCGAGGACGGTAACCTGAAGCTAGATAGGAACAACGAAGGTAGAATTGAGTTCGGTATTGCTGGTCAGATGTGGGGGGCAAGCAACGGAAACACTGTTTACCTTCAGAAAAGCGGCAACGACCATCGCATTGATTTTAAGACTCAGACGGGCGGCTTAACAGCTAGAAACACATCTACTGGTAAGTATTTTACTATCGAGCCTGAGTTGTTTACTGTAAACAATCAGGGTGCATTTAAGTACGTTCAGCACAGTGCGACTAACAACAACAGCGGCAAGGTTTTAGAGTTTACTAATGGGTCGGCATCAGTTAACAGAGGTATCGTCAAAGTCAACGGAGACCTCAAGGTCAATGACTACACGACGGGTAGTGCGGTAGAGAAGATCAAGCTCGGAAACGACGGGAAAATAAAAGCCCTTTTTGGCACAGAGAATGTTCTTATCGGTGATGCTGGAACAAACATAACTGGTTACTCCAACACCGCTGTTGGTTCATTGGCTCTTAGAGACGCTACTTCGGCTAATCAAAACGTAACCATTGGTCAGCAGGCTCAAAGATATACAACTGGAAATTACAACGTGACGGTTGGTACTCAAGCCAATATGTATACCACAGGTGCTAATAATGTAGCTGTTGGTGGTTTGGCAGCAAAGGGAGGCTCTACCTCAACTTTCGCTAACACAGTAGCAGTAGGCTACCAAGCTTTGACTGCACTGACTACTGGAGATAGTAATACGGCAGTTGGTTATCAGGCTGGATACTCCAACACCACAGGAAGTCGTAACCTTTCATTTGGTCATCAGACAAACTACGCTGTTACTACAGGTAGTTACAACACGGGCATTGGTTGGCAGGCAAACCGATTTGCTGTGACGACAAATAACAATACTGGAGTAGGCTACCTAGCAAATAGCAGAAGTACAGGTTCTAACAACACGGCAATTGGTTCTGAGGCAGCTGAGGGGGTAATTGGTTCTTCCACCTTCTCCAATACTGTTGCAATAGGTTACCAAGCTGGGACAGCACTTACCACAGGCGGCAGCAACATTCTTATTGGTTACCAAGCAGGTTCCACCCTCACTACGGAGTCCAACAAACTCTACATAGAGAACAGCAACTCCACCACCCCACTTATCTACGGGGAGTTTGATAATGACATCGTAAAGGTCAACGGTCAGCTCGAAGTAACAGAAGGGATTACGGTAAACAAGACAGCAGACACAAACTTCAGCTACAACGGTGACGTGATGTATTTCGGTTCAGGCTCTACCACGCAAGGAGAGCTTTGCTACCTCAACTCAAGCGGAGGGTGGACAGCAGCAGATGCAGATGCTACAGGTACAGCAGGGGGCGTTATGCTGGCTATCGCTTTGGGTACTGACCCTGATGCTGACGGAATGTTGTTGCGCGGTATGTTTACTCTTGATCACGATCCAGGAACGATTGGGGATGAGTTATATGTATCTACTACAGCTGGAGATATTACATCTACGGCACCGTCTGGTACGGGAGATGTCGTTCGTGTTGTAGGCTATTGTCTTGATAGCACAAACGGACAGATTTGGTTTAATCCTTCTAACGACTTTATCGTCCTTGCATAAACATGCCAAACATAGCATCACATAACGGAATAGACGTGGGTAACATAGCATCAATAAATGGACAAGACATTGCAGCCTCTGGTGGAGCCTTTGACCCTGTGGCTGGGACGGGAACATACACAGAGACTGTCCCTTCAACAGGATTAATTAAAAGGGGCGGTCATTATCTCAATTCGGCTGATTATCCTAGTACTGGAAAAACCCACCAAAACGAAAACGCGCCTGGTTTTAAATTAGGCACGGACACAAAGTTTAATGTACAGTCGGATGTTGACGGTTTACTAGTTATGGTTGAAGACACTCTACCAGCAGGTATGGGCACCCCCACCCAGGTTACTTTTGGTAGGTATACCGCTTGGATCATAGATAATGCGGGAAAACTTTGGAGGGTCGGTGAGAATAACATTTATGGCGGTAATTTTAATGGTGCAGGGTCAAACACTGACCGAAGAACTTGGAATCAGGTCACTGGCGTTGGGGATTCAGACACGGGCTGGACATCTGTAGCAACTTCAGATACATGCACTCTTTGCATTAATAGCGGGAAACTTTATGGGATCGGTGCTCAATCCTACGGACAATTTGGAAGAGGAGACACCTCCTCCTCCTACAATACGTTTGTTCAAATTGGTTCAGATTCTGATTGGGTTAGTGTGAATATGACTCGATACAATTCGCAAGCAATCAAGGGTTCTAGCAATGTTTTGTATACGGCGGGTCGAAATAACGAAGGGCAAAACGGAAACGGAACCAAGTCTGGAAATCAAACCACCTGGACGGCAGTAGACGCTACCAATATGGTTTCAGGAACAAACAATAACGTAACCATAGTTAAGGGAAATCGAAACGTAGTCGGCTTTATTCAAAGCGGAAGAGCTTTTGCCATGGGTAAATCCGATAATAATGAGAACATGGGCGGTAATATTAATAGTGACCAGACTATTCCCGTTCAAATCGGAAAGGTGGGTGGAACTCTACAAACCGACTGGACTGACATAGCAATTACTGATTCTTTCAGTCACCTAATAAATACTAGTGGTCACCTCTACTTTGCTGGTGATGGTAATTACTACGTGCCGTTGGATGGAACCACAACTGATGAAAAAAATGATAATCACAGAAGAATTGGGACTGATAGCGACTGGCAGGGATTAGGTGTGTTGAATAGCTACAGTTTTGCAACTGGCATGATTGCAAGAAAGAATAATCAGCTGGTTTACGCAGGATACGAAGTTTATGGGCGCATCGGAGGGACCAACAGTTTTTATGTGACAAGCCCCACGGTGGTTTCTACTGGAACTGTTTCATCTAACGGTGTTTGGGGGCTTGGTGAAAACGGAGGTGGGTGGCAAAATGCATATTTATTTTATTATTCAACATAACATGGCGCAATACACAGTAAACGTAACTTCTCAGTCTGAGCTTGAAGAAACGTGGTCGGACTCTAATTGCCCAAACTTTGGGTTTTCATTTGATCAAGCCACTCTAGATGAGTGTGTACAGATTGATGATACCACATGGCAGGCTACTTATCAGTCCATGGAGGTATCCACTCCAAGGACCTACACGTATTTAGATATTGCTAACGGAGGCACAATTACTTATACGCTTCCTGCTGGCGAATACGGTATTAAACCGTAAGTATTATATTTGCACTAAACTTTTTAATTATGGCATTTGCATTTGAATCTAAGTCCTGGAGTTTCACAGGCACAAAAGAGTTTGAGGATGGTGGATTCACCTTGCTCAACCCAACAGTTTCTGTTCTATCATCTACAATCCAGGGCGACAACGTATACATCGCTTTCAAGGCTGTAGAAAACAGCGGGGTTTTTGTTCATCAGTTGAACGTTCACTATAACAACTCTGGTGGAGAGACTAATCTCGACACTATCGTGGATGCAGCTGTTGCGGCAGCCTTTCCAGACTTTACGCTCGATTCATAAATCATACTGATTCGACAGAAGAAGGCCCCTCGTGGGCCTTTTTTTGTTTTTATTATCTTTGCCTTATGGCTGAAGACGTAAAGAAGAAACTCAAGCGGTTTGGGCTCTCTGGGTTAAACAAACCCAAGCGATCTAGCAGCGGCGGTAAGTCACACGTAGTGGCTGTTCGTTGCGATGGTAAGATCAAGATCATTCGCTTCGGTCAAGCTGGTGTAAAAACCAACCAGACAGCTGGTCAGCGTAAAGCCTTTAAGAGCCGTCACGCCAAGAATATAGCCAAAGGTAAGTGCAGTGCGGCTTATTGGGCCAATAAAGTGAAATGGTCCCCAAGCAAAACAAAGTCTCCAAGCAAGAAGTGGGTTAAAGGATCATGAACAGCGTAAAGAAAAACAAAGGAGGGAAACTAAATGTGAGCAGCGCTACTAAGTCTGTTCCACCTCCTGCTGGTTTCCACTGGATGGAAGACCGAGGTAGATACTTCCTCATGAAGGGAGATTACAAGCCGCATCCTGGTGCCGTGAAAGAAGCCAAGTTTAAGCTAGTAAGCCATGGCTAAGGTTAAGAAGCGAAGAGACGCATGCTACTACAAAGTGAAGGCACGATACAAGGTATGGCCTTCTGCCTACGCATCTGGTGCGCTAGCAAAGTGCAGGAAAGTAGGGGCAAAGAACTGGGGTAATGGCGGTAAGAAAAAGTAAAGAAGGAGCAGCGTTAAAGCGCTGGTTCAAAGAAGAGTGGAGAACACTCTCTGGCGACAAAGACTATTCTGGAGGGGATAGATCGTTTCGCCCTACAAGAAGAATTTCCAAGGACACTCCTGTTACGGCTGGCGAGCTTACAGAAGCAGAGAAGGCTGCTGGAAGAAGAGAGAAAAGAGAAAAAGGGAGGGTAAGTCGTTGGAGAAAGTCGCAAAGTACAGGAAATAAATAGTTTATATATTTGCAAAAACAATAACAATGGGATATCCAGGCAATCAGACCGATCTAGTTAGCATTTTAGACTCCAACGAGGCTACGCCTCCGTATCCTGGCAGGTTTTTTAATAAAATTGTTGGGAGCGTAGCAGGGACCTGGACGGTGAAGGGTCAGGGCTTGCATAAATATGTTGCTGCTAACGGACAGCTTAGAAGTGAGGTTTTCTCTCCAGGAAGCACTGGAGAACTTAAAGAAGATGCCGACGTGGTTGCTGCTTGCAAGGTTTCTGGGGTTACTGCTGCTATTAATGTCGCTACAACTAGTGTCGCCAGCTCTGTTGTGGTCACTAGAAACGGGGTGGATGTTACCAGCTCAATTACCACCAAGCCATCTTTTGACGGAATCACAGTTACTTATGCTGACGATGTTGGCGCTTTGGGTGCGGTTCTCGTAAATGAGCATGAGACAGAACTAGAAGAAGGAGATGTAGTGACGTTTACTTTGACTGCCGATACAGATGTTACTGTCACCTACACGGTAAGGGAAGACGACTTGCAGCTTTCTGCTGGGTACTATCAGTTTAAGGCAGAAACCACATATGATATTTCTATTGGAGTGGGAGAAGTCGTTGAAGGTCACTTCACTAGTATTGACAGGGCAACAGGTGAAACCGCCGCTAAGTGCGTGGCCTACATGAACTAATAAATCAATCTTAATTTAATGGAAGAAAATACACAACCCGTAGAGGCGATGGAGCAAGAGGCTCCCGTCTCTGCACCCGAACCGTCGTTTAGCTTCGTCTCTGACGAAGAAGTAGCGGCACTCAACAACCCTCAACCAGAACAGCCTACTCAAGAGGCTGCTCCAGAGGTACAACAAGAAATTACTGAAGAGCCTGTGGCCGTACAACCAGAGGTTCAACCAGAATACGCACAACAAGATCTCGACACGGCTGTGTTCGAATTCCTTAGCGAAAGGCTTGGGAGAAACATCGGCTCGTTAGATGACCTTCAAGTGCAACAGCAGGAGCAAAGAGAGCTCGACGAACGAATCGCTGCGATTGCAGACTTTGTAGAAAATACAGGTCGAGATCCGCGAGACTGGTTTATTTATCAGCAGTTGAACCCTTCCGAAATGGATGACATGACTGCTATTCAGGTACAGATGGCAACTGAGTACCCGAACCTGTCTCAAGAAGAGGTTAGTCTGTTGGTCTCTAGCAAGTACAAGCTCGATACCGATCTGCACTCAGAAGAAGAGGTTCGACTTTCGCAACTGCAAATGAAGATCGACGCAGAGAATGCGCGTAAAGGCATTGATGACATGCGATTGCAGTATCAAGCCCCAGAACGCGAATCATTCGAGTCTAAGTCAATCATCGACGATAACTGGGTTTCAAACATGCGCGGAGAGTTGGACTCCATGGAAGGGATTGAATTTGATCTCGGAAACGGAAACAACTTTACGTTCGGCATGGATGCAAACTACAAGAGTCAACTCGCTGAGAAAAACACTCGCCTTGACGAGTTTTTTGATCCTTACGTGCGTGAGGATGGTAGCTGGGATTACGATATGCTCAATATGCACAGAGCTGTTATTGATAACGTAGACAAAATCGTTCAGTCTGTTTACAGACAGGGGATGGCGGATGCGCAGAGATCAGTAGTGCAGAACGCAGCTAACGCAACTCCTACGTCACCGAATCAAGGAAGCGCACCAAGTGGACCTGACCCACTTGTTCAACAATTAAAAGAAGCGCTTGGACAAGGAAACGGAGGAGGGTTCGGATTTATCTAAACTTTTAAAAAATAAGAAATTATGGCTAATACTATTGGAAACCCAGGTGATGCCTCAGTAGGCAACACTGGCGGTTTGAAAACAACTCCAGAGAACTACACTTCTTTGGCGACTTTGATTGATCCTACGAAGCCCGACGTAAGAGATCTTTATGTACAAACTTATGGTGATCAGGGCATCACTGGCTTCTTGGAACTTACTGGTGCCAAGAAGAACGCTGGAACTTCCGACGAAGTTGAGTGGTACGAAGAGGGCCGTTTGCACAAGACTGTTGCTTACACTGGTTCTGCTGCTAAGGCAGACGCAAACACTTTTGCTACCTTGACTTTGAATCCAGCAAAAGTTCGTTTGAATGACGTTCTTCTTTTGGCTGATGGATCAAGAGTAATCGTTGTAAAAAAAGGTAGCACTACGGTTGATGTTGTAGACATGGACGGAGGTGATGTAACGGCGTCCATGACTGGAACCGCAGCCATCGTTGGTAACGTCTACGGGCAGGGTACTAACCAGCCTTCTGAGTTTTACCAGACTGGTCTGGTGAAGCGCAGAAACCCATACATCATCACTAAGGAGATGTATGAGGTTAACGGTTCTCAGGCTACCAACATCGGTTGGTTGAACGTGAACGGTCAGTACTTGTGGTACTTGAAGAACGAGATGGATGCTCGTAAGCGATTCATGAATCAGCGCGAGATGATGTTGCTGTACTCTCAGCTTGGACCAGATGCAACCCCAGCTTTGGTTGACATTGAAACCTTGGGTACATCATCTAGCGACGTAACAGGCAAGGTGGGCTCTGAGGGTTACTTCTCTGCTGTTGAGAAGAGAGGTATTACCGCTCAGGTTTCTGGTGGTGCTCAAGGTTCTTTCGCTTCTATGAGCGACATCGACCAGATTATCCTCGAACTCGATAAAGAAGGCGCTCCTGCTGAGTACGCTATGTACGTAAACAGAGCTACGTCTTTGGATATCGACGACATGCTTGCTAACGGTATCGCTACACAGGTGACTGCTGGTTTGGCTGGTCAGTTCGGTGCGTTTAACAACGACGCTGATTTGGCTGTGAAGCTCGGCTTTAAGTCATTTACTCGTGGTGGTTACACTTTCCACAAGCACGACTGGAAGCTGTTGAACGATCCTACTTTGGGTGGTTTGAACAACATCCACAAGGGTGCTATGATTCCAATGTCTCAGGTAGCTGACGCTCAGTCTGGCATTAAGTCTCCAGCCTTGGAGATGAACTACAAGGCTGCTGGAAACTACTCTCGTGAGATGGAGCACTGGGTAACTGGTGGTGGTGTTCTCGGACACAGCAACGCTGCAAACGGTAAGGATACTGCTATCTTCAACTACCGCTCTGAGTGTAACCTCGTTACTCGCGCTGCTAACCAGCACGTTGTATTGAAGTAATTAACCTGAACTGACAGAGAAGGCCCTTCGGGGCTTTCTCTTGATGTTCACAATACTTAGAACAAATGGCAAATATTTTTCCCTTGTTGTCAGAAACAAAAGAAGAAACAATAACCTTGGAGATTGATGCAGCCGCAACCTCTGCCACTCATAGCCACGAGGTAAGCTCAAGAACTTTGAAGATTGATGCTCAAGGCGCTAACGCAGCTTGTACCCACACGGTAAACATCTCTGGTCCAAATGGATTGGTTTTTCTTATTGATTTCTTGGACACCGACTCTTTAAACGCCAACGGCGGGGATGCAGCAGCCAGTTCAGTTACAATCGCTAAGGGTGAGAACACGATTCTCCTCGATGCCATTGCTGAGCAGGCAAGCGTGATGTTAACTGAAGATGGGTTTATTGACGCATCTGACATTCTGCTTATTGGCGCTACTTCTGGCGCTACTTTCGCGTAATCTATATTGGTAATTGAGTTTGGGCTTCGGCCCTTACTCTCTTACTACTTTTCGAACTTTAATTTAATATCATTATGAATCAAACAACTAAGCGCCCTCCAGGGCGACCAAAGAAAGCTGCACCCGCAGCAGCTGTGGCAGAAGCCCCAGCAAAGAAACAGCCTAAGAAGAAGGCTATTCGTCGAGAAGAAAAAACTAACTCCACACAAGAATACAAGGCTAACGGAAGCGGAGCTGTCATGATGCTTATGCAGAGCGGCATCACAGTGTACGACGAAGAGTCAGGCATGGTGCGAGAGATTCGCTACTGTGAGAACGAGAACTCTATCTGGAAGGACGAGCAGGCTGAACGGTCAGTAAAGACACCAGTTATCTTCCGCATGGGTAGACTCTTCGTAAACGAACGACAGCCTAACCTCAAAGCATTCCTTGAGATTCACCCACAGAACAAAGCCAACGGCGGTAGTCTGTTTGAATTGGTAGATAACCTCAAGAAAGTAGAGGTAGACATGGATAACGAGTTCCTCGTCAACGACGCTATCAATCTCTTGCGAACTAAGGAGCTGGACGACCTCCTCGCTGTAGCCCTGGCTTACGGTATGGATATTGACCGTCCTATCGCTGAAGTGAAGCACGACCTGCTCCTCAAGGCTAAAGCAGCACCTAAGACATTCATCGAGTCATTTGACAACCCAGTCGTCTCCATGAAGTCTATGGTAAAGCAAGCCGTAAGCTATCAGATCCTGAAAGCTGACAGCGACGGGGTGAAGTGGTTCGACACCAACAAGCATATTATATCGGTCCCTGCGGGCCAAGACCCAGTTGACGTATTCGTGCGTTACTGCATGACAGAGGCTGCTGCTCCTGTCGTTGCTGAAATCGAACGTCAGCTAGGCTGATTCTACATATATACCACTGAGAAAGCCTCCGAAAGGGGGCTTTTTCTTTTTCGTATATTTGCTTCATGGCAAAGTCAACAGGAGCTAGTATCCAGGCAGTTTTTGAATGCGTTCGAGATCTGACGAATAAAGACCAACACGGCTTTATCTCAGACAACGAATTCAACAACTTTGCGGAGATTGCTCAACTGAACATATTCAATGGGCTTTTTGATGAACTCAAAGACGCCAACAGACTAAATCGATCTGGTTTTAATCCAAACAGGGATAAGTCTAGAACCAAAAGGATTCAAGAGGACCTTTCTTTTTTCTCAACTAAAGCAACTCTCACCAAAACTGGAGGTGTATTCAGCTTTACTTCAGACTCTTCATCTCCGAGCCATATGGCTAGGCTTATTAGTATCACTACAGCTGGCAGTATTTTGCTTAATCAATCTACCAAGAAGCCCATTGAGATTTGCTACGACGAAGAAAAGATTGAGAGGATTTTGATTAGCAACATCAGCGCACCTACCGAGGAGTTTCCTGTAGCTTTAATCGCTGATGATATTCACGTATTCCCCACTTCAATCAATAAGATTCAGGTAAGGTACTATAGACAGCCTGGCTCAAGAGACGCAAATGGCGTTAGATCTATCAGCCCTCCCGTCTATTCTACAAGCGTGAATACAGCTAACATTAGAGACTTCGATTTGCCAGAACACTATATCTCTGATTTGGTTTACGAGATATCCAGATTGGCTGGGGTGAACCTCAGAGACAACGACATCATTAACTACACTGGTCAGGAGATGATGACTAGAAAACAAGCTGAGACATTGTAATGGCTAGAAATACTGTACCTCTCAACCAGATTATAAACGACTTTATCATCACCTTGGCTGATGATGATTTCGCAGGACACGCTTCTGATACGCAAATCAGAACGCATGCTCTTCGCGGTATTCGAGAGCTTGGCTTTGATATGTCCAAGGTCATCAGGTCTTTGAAGCTTACGTTAGACTCAGCTAACAATACTGTTGAGCTTCCTGATGACTTCGTAGATTGGAGTAAGGTGGGTGTAGTAGGCTCTGATGGGGTTGTTTACGTGCTCGGAGAAAACAAAAACGTCAACTATTCTCAGGCTTATGCCAACTCAAGTGGAACCAAAGTGGGTAAGGCTGCCGACGCTAACGATAGCGATGGCGATGGGGTTTTCGATAGAGTGGACTCTAAGGGGGCTACTAGCGGTACACCAGCAAGCTCAAACGACCTCTCACAAGGGTTTAACTCATATATCTTCAGAAACTACATCTACGGGGCTTCAAATGGCTTGTACGGGGTTGGTGGTGGACACCTGCAAGGTGGATTCAGAGTAAACCTCGATCAGAACAGGATTGAGATTGAGTCAAACGACAACATCAGTGAAGTTGTTATCGAGTACGTAGCTGACGAAGCTAGGTCTAAGAATCCTTCAGTACATGTGTATGCTGAAGAGGCTTTGATGGCTTACATGTACTACAAGATTATCGAGCGAAAGTCTTCTGTTCCAGCAAACGAAAAAGCTAGAGCAAGAACAGAGTACTACAACGAGCGAAGAAAAGCTAACGCTCGCATGAAGTCCTTCACGAAAGAGGAGGCGTTGAAGACGATTAGAAAGAACTACAAGCAATCACCTAAGTTCTAATGGCGATTGATAGAATTATACCACGCTTCCTTGTCGCTGATAAGGATGAGCGTTTGCTAGAAGAGGGCGCCATGACCGATGCCCTTAACGTTTCGGTGACCGTTAACGGAGACAATACCGAGGGGATTATAAAAACTTTGAGGGGTACGCAGGCCGTAAGCGCTGTTGACGGAAGCGCAATTGGAACAGCAAACACGCATAAGTGTATTGGTAGTGTTGCTGATAGCGAAAATGGAACGATATACTGGTTCGTTTGGGGTAGCAATCAAGATCATCAGATTGTAAGGTACGACCAGGCTTCTGATGACTACAGGGTAATAGTTAAAGCTTCTTGGCTAAGGTTTCAAGAGACTGGATTTGTAAAAGCGGACATCATAAATATATCGGTACCCACGCAAACCGACTCAACTGGCGATTCTCCTAACCAGCAGATTCAAACAATCCTATACTTTACTGATAACTACAATCAGCCCAGAAAGATAAATGTAACTAGGGTGTTGGCTGGCGACTTTGACAACGTAACTACCGCTAACCTAGACTTTGCTTTTAATACCATTAAGGCCGCCCCTAATATTCCCTGCTCTTTCAGGTTTGTAACTGACACGAGTTACAAGCAAAACAAAATTACAGGCAACACTTTTCAGTTTGCCATGCAGTATATATATAAAGATGGGGAGGAGTCTGCAATTTCACCCTACTCAAAACTTGCTGTAAGCCTTACGGATATTCACACAAAGCTCCCAGAGACAGGCTCCTTTGTGACGCCCTTGTCTTACAACGTTTGCAAGGTGAACATTCCCTTAACTCAGTTTATATACGACCTAAAATCTGTTAGGCTTTTAGCTAGACAGGGAGGGGAGACCACATTCTTTGTTGTCGATGAGTTTAACCCGTATGAAGACAAAACAGATAAAGGTGGAACCGTTTACGATTCTTCCACAAGGGAGTATAATTTTAAAAATGACAGGCTTCTTACTGCTGTTAGCACTACACTGGTTGATAAGCTGTATGACAACGTTCCATTAAAAGCTTTGGGTCAGGCTGTTTCTTCTGACAGGTTGATATACGCAAACTATGAAGAAGGGAGGAATAACCACGATCCAGAAATAAGAGGGTTTTCATTTAGGTATCATTCACCTACCGCAGACATAACCGATCACATTGATCCAAACGCTGTTTTTACAAACGAGATACTAGAGTCTTCTTCTGCCATCAATATAGACATTGACTTTCAGGATCTGTACAACAGTGGGGTTATTCCTGAATACACTCAAAACGAAATTTCTTTTAAGTTTAGACCTAAAGGATCTGTAACTGCTTCTTCGGGCAACTTCATTGAAGCGATTGCAACGGACCCAACTGGAGGCCCCCTCAACAATCCATTCCCAAAGGTTATTACTAGCACTTCTCTTAACCTGGGCCATGCTGATGGGACAGATCCTCACGAGGACGCTTCTTTTAGCTTTAACACGTCAAGAGAGTATGACATGTCAGTGGCCTTAGACAGGGCTAATTTTAAAAGCTTTCTCGAAAACGTATTAGAGGATTACACTTTAACCATAGATTACGATTACGGAAGCTCAAGCTCATCTCTTTATACTCTGTTGGATGCTTCTTCTCCCCCAATTAACCTTAGCGTTGGAGGGATCGTTGCTGTTGACTTTAAGTTTGACGACGGCTTACAGATAGATGCTAATGGGGTTGTAACTCTTCACCCAAGGGTTGTAAACGTTGATTTTTCAAGCGCCACCTTGAGTAATGGGTATTCTTTTGGTTTTGGAACGGTAAACTCCGATCAGGGGTCTGTTCCTTCCAATATTGCTGATTCGGAGTCTAATCAGAACTGGGCCTCTGAAACTAGTTATATGACTAATCCTAGTATAACATCAGTTTCAAACACTTACGTTTCTAGTTTCAAGGCTGGAAGCAATCATAAATTCGGGATCGTTTACTACGATAAGTACAACAGGTCTGGCTTTGTGAATGAACTGGGAACGCTTTACAACAAGTGGTATGGAGAAAGAAATGGAGGAACAGAGGGCTATGGACCTTCATCCTTCAATCTGGGATTTGACACGAACCCAATCGAAACCGCTCCAACATGGGCAGACAGATATCAGCTTGTATGCACTGGACCGCTTGAGATAGATGACTACGTGCAGTACACAACTGGTGGTGGATACCCAGCCAGGTATGTGGCTCAACCCCCAGGTGCTGATGGTTCCCAAGATGGCAGCCCAGACAAAAACAAATGTCAGATCTATGTAAACATAGATACTCTTACTTCATACAAAGACGAAAAAAACAGCCTAAGAGATTATTCGTTTACTGTTGGCGACAAACTTAGAGTGGTCAGCAGAGATCAAGTTAGGAACTACACCACCAATCAAGGTGCTGACACCTACACTACAACGACTCACTACCCCAAGGCGAGCGACGGCTCTATAATTGAGTTTGACGTGGTTGGCGTTGAAGTTATGACCGTCTCAGGTCAGGACATACTTGTGGGTACAGAGGTCATAGGTAACTCAACCAAATACCATGGCACCTTCCTGGTTTTGGAGCAGCCAGCCATTGCTGCTGGGGCCACCTATACAGACGGAAACGGGGACCTTCAGTCATTGAAGTACGATGGATTTGATTTCTTTTCTATTTCTCATTTTGACTACAGAGGAACTGGTGCTCAGGACAATCAAAGCTCTGGATTTAACTACTGGGGTCATAACTGCGTCGTGGAGATATACACGCCTAAGAAAAACAAAGACGAGCACGTATACTATGAAATTGGGGAGAGTGTAAGGATCAGCACAAGCCCTCCAGCTGGGTTGTCAACATCTGCTGGGTCCGTTCACTATAGGCCGATAGCCTGCAAATCTCCAGTTCCGCTTCAAAACACAGACACCAATAGTGGAGCCAACGCAAACGACGGTGACTTCAACATCAATATTGACGCAAACGAAAGAACCAGCTCTTGGCAGTATTTCGTTAGAAGGTTGGAAAGCAATACAGCTTCTGATTATTTCTCGTCCAAGGCGTGGAACGCTGGAAGAGCCCATGTGGTATATGAAAAGGCAGCGCAAAGAAGGATAAGGAACGGAGTTACTTACAGTGACGCATATGTTGAAGACGTAGAAAACTTGGCTCTTTCTTCATTTAACCCTAGTTTAGCCAACTTCTTCTCTCTAAACCACAGGTTCGGCCCCGTAAACTACATATCGAATTACAATGACGATTTGGCTGCTATTCAGCAGAACAAGTTCTCTTTGATTCCAATCAATAAGAATGTAATTCAGTATTCTGGCGGATCGTCAAATGTCGCTATATCTACGGATATTTTTAGTAAGCCTCAATACTCTACTGGTGACTTCGGGTGTGATCATCCAGAGTCAGCTCTTGTAGTGGACAACGACGTCTACTTCGTTGATGCTTCTAGAAGAAAGGTAATGAGGTTCGCAGGCGGCCAACTCACGCCTATTTCCGACAAGGATATGCAGAGCACCTTTACTGACTTTTTTGATTTGAACATGGACAGATTTGTCAGTGGATACGACCCAGATGATAATTCGTACTACATAACTGGGTTTAGCTCGTCTTCACCCACGAGGAACGCTACATATTCATACAATGTGGATTATGGTAAGTGGCAATCTAGATGCAGCTTTTTGCCTGATTTTTACGGTTTCGTAAATAACCTTATGGTGTCCTTTATTGAGGATAGCGGTCATATTCACACCCATGATTCCAACTCATTTCTTGAGTTTTATGGGGGCGCGACATCCGCTTATGTTACTGTTGTTTCAAAGCTGTCCCCCTCTAGGGTAAAAACGTACAACGCCTTGTCATATGAAGGAGACAGCGTTAGTAACCTAAACCCTACCACTGGAAGATGGAGGGTCGGTCCGTCCGCCATCACGACCAACCTAGGAACAAATACTGGTAACATAGCCGAAGCTGATTTTAAACTAAAAGAAGGCTCAATGTACGCTTCTATTCCGCGTACAACATCAGGCGTTGCCTATGAAGAGGGGAACATCATGTTGCTTGGGGACCTGGACTTTCAGTCAGACGGAAGCACATTAAGCAACGCTATATATCTCTCATTTGATGACCCTCCATCCCCTCAAGCCAGAACAGCTAGAAATCTTTCTAGGCTCCCCATTCCTTTTAACGAGGACCTAACCCTTAACACCACAAATGGAACCTTCACTGGCGTGAAAGTAAAAAGCGTGAATAAGAACAAAATAGTGTTTGATCTATCCAACGCTACAAATACCACTTCGTCTTCCGATGTTACAAATCCTAACGAGCTGAACCCTGGTTTAACTCCTGACGGTGCGCAGATTGAATTTAACGCGGCCATCAATGGCGACGTGGTAAGGGGCAACTGGGCTAAAATCACACTGACGACAGGTTCGTCCCTTAAAACAGATCTTTACTGCATTAACACTCACGTCACCGACTCTAAGTATCATCACGCATTAGGCGAACAATAACTATATTTGTAAAATGGACCCACTAACTATAGCCCTTTCAGCAGCCCCAGGACTTCTTACCTCAGCGATGGGTGCCTTCAGAGGCAGCAAAGATTTGAAAGCAGCTAAGGCTGCCGAGCAAGAAGCCCTTGGAAGAAGAAAGTACGGGGTTGGTAGTGCATGGAATCAGTACCTCGCCGCTTCCAAACAGGATAAGGCTGCTGATTTGCAACGACAGATAGCTGCCGAGCAAGAGGCCACCTCCATTGACGCTTTAAAGGCGGGTGGGGCTAAGGCTCTTCTGGGTGGTTTGGGCGCAACTCAGAGACAAGCTGCCCAGCAGAGAATGGGTATCGAAGCGGAGTCTCAGGCTAGACAGCAAGCTGCCTTGGGTCAATATGCTGGCGTACAACAACGAGCGGCTGACGCTAATGTCGCTTTGGCTTCTTTGGATGTTCAAAGAGCTCAAGAGCAGATGGATGCAGCCCAACAGCTTAAGAGAGGATCATTTGATGATCTGGTTACTGGGGCTGCGGGCCTTGGACTCCAGCAGTATGCACATGCGACGGGTCAAACTTACGGCAATGGCGGCAATGTGATTGGCGAAATTAGAGAAAATCACAGAAAGGACAGAGCCAAACTTAGGGCTGACTACTCTGGCGCTGAACGAAGAGCAAGGGTGGCCGAGGACAGGATTAAACAAAAAGAAGAAGTTCACAAAGAGCTGAAAGCCATAGCTCCAAAGGCTTACGAAAGAAGACTTGAAAGGGCGGATGCTGCAATGGAGGCTGGATCTGAGATTCTTAGAAAGATGACAACTGGCAGAAGGGAAGAGCCTTTCACTTTCAACAGAGATACTAGGGATGTGGATCAAGAGGGTCAGAAGTACACGTTGGAAGAGTTTATGAGAATGAGTCAGGGCCTCGGTGGAGGAACAGGAGGAAGCGGTGAGTTTGGCGGTGATTCAGCAGATAATCTAGAGATTGTGACAGATTCTAGTGGAAACCCTGTAAAGAACGCTCAGGGCCAAACGAAATATAGAGATAAAATTACTGGGGAAACGGCGTTCTACAAAGCAGGAGGTGTGCAAAAGACCCCTGGTGAGTTCTCTCATGCAAAGAATCCAATTGACATCATGAAAGACGGGGCCAAGATCGGTGAGATGACTGGTGGTGAATACATCTTCAATCCTCGCCAATCAAGTACCTTGCAATCTTTGGCCTCTAAGGGTGGTTCCCCACTACACAAGTACGTGAGAAACCTGCTCAATGAATTTGACAAGCGATGAACGAAGCTTACGAGAACAAAAGACGAGAGCTAATTAAGTCGATGGACATGTCTATGTCTCAGACTATGTTTGAGATGCATCAGGCTATGTCTGCTGAGTGGGCTACAGCTTTGGCTGACAAGATTGATGAGTTCGCTGAGATGGGTAATAATGGTGTAGGTATGTTCACCGAGGTGGCTACTCAGCTTACGCAGTTCATCGACCAGAAAGAGAAGTTCTTCAAAGACAACTTCGGTTCATTTGAGTCAGCAACAGCCTCTTCCCCAACGTTTATGGGGGCTATGCTTCGATCCTTTGGTAACGCTCAGAACCCCCCAGAATTCGAGGCTCAAGGAGTAAAAGATGGTAAGACTCAGATGGACTACGAAAACGCTCTCAAAGCTGTTAATATGGGCTATAGATACGGCTCGTTGACTATCGAGCCTGATGGAGTGTTCGTTGTATTTAAGGGTCTCCCATCGAATATCGCTGAGGTGCAGGACCCAGAGATGCCATTTGCACCCAACCTGGTGGAGCTCCCTATCGTAACTGGTGATCAGTTTGCTCAGGAGAAAGCACCACAGTCAGCCATGAAGTCTCAGGAGTCGCTGAAGTCCTGGATGGAAGGACAGCTTCAAAACAACCAGGGAGCTTTGAATAATGCTGTTAGGTCGTATGTGAAGTCTCAAGGCGAAGTTGGTAAGAAGCTCACTAATGAAGAGGTAATGGCTGATCAGCAGCACATGGAAGAAGCCAAAGACTTCTACATGCAGCAAGCCATGGGTGTTATCAAGGAGGCAGAGATGCCACAACCACAGCCTACAGAAGAAGGAGCCATGGTTCCAATGGATGACGAAGAGGCCACAGCGCTGTCGTTTGCTGGTGGAGGCAAGTTTGAGTTTACTATGAAAGATGGGGGTAAGATCCCAGCTCAAATCTTCAGAGACTTGAAGGACATGGACGGTCCTTCTAAAAGTATCTTCTCTCGATTCGAAGCCAAGTACGGAAGCGGCGCAGCCAGAAACATGGGAATGGCGCTCGGCAAAGCCTAATAGCCATTTTTGGTTATCTTTGCTGAAAACGCATTCGCATGAATCAAGAGCTTGAGCAAAGAGTAAATCAACTTGTTTTAGAGAATAATGGCATGTCTCATGCCGAGGCGCTTGCCCAAGCGCAGAGAGAGGCAGGACAGGAGGAAGCTGAGGGGGTGATTGAAGCCACTGAGGATGAAGTAAAAAAAAAAGATTCAGGATACTGGGCTGGACAATTTCAATTTGTAGGGGCTCTTGAGGCTCCTTCTTTTGATTTAGCGGAACCAAGGTCTGGCGTGACCTTTGCCGACAGAAACTTAGCCAAGTATTCTGTTATTGGTCAAACTCCAGAGCAGATTGCTCAGCGTAGATACAACCAGGAAGTAGAATCATACAATAAAGCGGTAAATGAGTATCAATCTCAGTTTTCCGAATACGAAGATGCCTTTCCTGAGTATCAGGACAAACTAAACAAAGAGCTTGACAAGCTCAACAAGCAAGCGATTAACCTTGAGGATCCAGAAGAAAGAGCAGCATTATATGCTGGATTTTCAGAGGCTACTGGGTACCAGTTTGAAGAAGATGCTTTAGCTGACTATGAGGCTAACATAGCATATACTATTGAATATAACTCAGCTTTAGACAAAGCCTTTGAGGATGAGGATTTCTCTCCGATTGAGGATTTTCTCGTTCAAAACGGAAGAGAAGATGAGGTTGCTGCTCAGAAAATAGATTTTGCTACTCAGCTTCCAATTATCAAAGCTAGAGAGTCGTCGCTTAAGGATGCTATGATTTCCTCTTACACTGTTGAGCAGTTTAGCGAAACCCTGGAGGCAAACAAATTATCTCCAGAAAACCCTAGCGGATTCACTGATGAGCAAATAGAAGAATATAAATCTTTCTATGAAGCCCACAAAAACAACCTAGATGCCTCTAACTTCGATCCCTTGCTGTCTCAGACAACTGAAATAGAAGAGAAGCTAAAGCTGTTGCAAGAGGCGATTACGTACAACAGGATATTGCCCGCAGAGGGTGAAAGAATCTCTTTCGAGAGCCTTAGCGACGAAGTAAGGACGCAGCTTGAGGCGGCTTTAGGAGAGGCATATGATGTACTTAGAGGGCAAAGAAACGAAAGATCTCAGAGGATTCAAGAAATCTTTAATGAATACCAGGACAATGAGACAGTGAAGCAAGCGCTTTCGTTCATGAGGGTTGACATTCAAAAGATTATAGCTGCACTCCCTGAAAACTCTAGAGCAGCTTTTGAAGAGTCCGAAGGAAAAATGCAGTTATGGGAGGCTGCATGGATGGAGAGTGAAGAAAAAGCACAGGCAGAAAGAGATGCAGAGGCCGCGCTAGCAGCTCCTGTTTCTAATTTTGCTCTAGCCGCTTCCCAGGGAAGAATTGAATCAAACCAGCTTAACGCGAATTCAGTTTTTGAATCTGCAAAAAACGCCTTTAAAAGGGAATTCGAAAACAAAACAACAGCAACACATAGAGCAACTCTTCAGTCTCTTATGGAAGGAGCCTCAGAAGATGATGTTATGGCTCTGGAAACGGCTATCCGTCTCATCTCTGGAAAATCTATAGACATCAATGGGGATGGAGGAAAAATAGGATACGGAAGCGAAAACCAACAATATTTTCAATCGCTTTCTCAGGTTCCTATTTTAACGCCAGCTCAGCAGTTAATTGCTTCTGTTTTCGGGTCTAGCGAATTGCTTAGCGATGTCACCGCTTCGTTTTTTGCTGGAGGGGCAGACTTGGCTACCGATGTGGCTTGGGGCCTTGGGGCCTTGGGAATCAATGTGGATTCCATACTGGACTCAATGCACCACAGCGTCGAATCAGAAGACGACTTGGCCGCGCTCGATTTTGTCAACGAGTTAAGACTTACCAAGTGGGAGGATCTCACTAATCTAGACTTTTTAGGTTCTGTTTCAGAGATGTCTGCCCACTATGAAAGCGCAGCCATTGAGTCCATTAGGCAGGGTAATTACGAAGCTGGTTTTAAGCAGCTCGCAAGGTCTGCGGCAGGGTCACTTCCTATAACGCTTGCGACAATAGCCGTAAGCACAGTAACTGGAGGTGCTGGGGGATATTTGTTTGCGTCTCTTTTGTCTACTGGCATGAAGTACCAGGAGGTGTATGACGACGAGAACTTCAAGAACATGAGCGCTCTTGAACGAAACGCATACATAACGCTTCACGGTGCGGGTGAAGGTCTTAGCGAATGGGTAGGCGCAGGCGTAACTGGAAGGCTTCTAAGTAGAAACATACTCAAAAGGCTTTCTACAGAGACCTTGAGTCAAGCGGGAAAGCGAATCGGAAAAACATTAGGCGTAGAGTACTTAACCGATGCGTCTACAGAGATGGCTACAGAGGGGTGGCAAATGAGTTTAGACGTTGCGTTTGACCCTGAAGCTAGTTTTGAAGGAGCAGGAGATAGAATACTAGAAGCGGGGGCTATATCGTTTCTCACGAGTGGGGGTATGACTGTTGCTGGGTCCGTCAATTCTTCTTTTACCGCTAGTTCAGACGCTTCAGTTATAACTACGTTCAACGATCTCACTAAGAGAATTAATGAGATCATGGATTCTACAGCGCCTGGGTCTAAGGTTAGGGCCGACATGATTAACATGCTTGTTGAAGACTCTGGCTTGGTTGCTCAACTTAACCTAGATACGTTTGAGCTTCACGAATTCATAAGAAAGACGAGCAACGAAGACATGGCTCAGCTTACCGCAAACAGCAGGAAGTTGAACCTACTTATGAATAAGCTTCAGAATGCCACCAGTGCATCAGACATAAAGTCGCTAAAGCAGCAAATCCAAGAGGTGATATCTGACAACAGATCTATAGAGCAGAAACACGTTGACGGATTTGTACAGAGACAAGAAAGCTCTCAAGACAAAAGAGACAGATTAGAAAAGAGAAGAAAGAATCTCCAGCGCCAAGCAAACAGAAAGGCCAACCAGGGAAAAGAGGCTGTTGCGCAGGATATTAAGAGAAGGATAGCCAATCTTGACGAGAGGATCGCTGTAATCGACAGAACAATGTATGTTGAGTCACAGATCGGTACCAACCAAATTATCTCTTCTGAGAATCAAGACATAAGCAAACTGGCCTCCACTATTAATAGTCAGTCCGCTCCCGTCCTTGTGGACGAACAGCTAGCCGAACAACTCAAAAAGAACGGATTTGTAGAGGTTCAGTATGAAGGGAGCGCTGATGCAAAGCTTATGGTTAAGTCCCAGTCAGGAACGGCGATTGGTTCTACCGAAATGACACTTGAGCAAGCTCAGGAAGAAGCATATTTGATGTCTCAGGAAGAGGCAGGCGCTATCAATGACGTAGACCTGGCTGCAAGGGTAGCGGTAAAACGCAGAAACGGAGAAGAACTGACTAAAGTCGAGCAGAGACTTGTAGATTCTAGAGGTGCGACCTTTGCCGCTAGGGTTGAAGAGATCCAAAACAGAAAGGAAGAAGATTTAACACAACCGTCGAAAGAAGAACCAGTTGCGCTCCCAGAGGAAGGTCAGTCTATTTTAGATAAGTTGACCTCCAAGTTTAAAGGTGACTTGGACCTCAAGGTTGATGTGATATCTGAAAAAGAAGCTTTTCGGCGTGATTACGAAGCATCTGATGATAAAGCGGCGGTCCTGGCTGAGTATTTAGCTGGAGGCTACATAGGTGGGTCTTACTCTGATGCGACTAAAACTATTACCATAACTAGCGCAGCGCAGATAAAAGACGTGGTGGAGGAGTTTGCTCACGCTGTTATTGATCAGAAGTTTCAGAAAGAAACAAGTAAAGAGCAGAAGTTTCAGAAAGCGGTAAGAGACATTGTTCTTAACGACCCTTATTTACGTCAGGCCATCGCGGAAAAGGAGCTTGACTATGTGTCAAGAGGTGA
>Ga0208645_1000596_pt1 | contig 37107 bp, 28 predicted proteins | sample VirMetDEL_Sep_01_FD_184519 | JGI IMG/M metagenome (GOLD analysis project Ga0208645, IMG submission 184519) | Aqueous microbial communities from the Delaware River and Bay under freshwater to marine salinity gradient to study organic matter... | ecosystem: Environmental > Aquatic > Marine >... | reverse complement strand
AGCAGCGCGTGGCCGGCCGGCGTCAGCTCGACACCCTTGGGCTGGCGATAGAGCAGCGCAATGCCCAGCTGGCTTTCCAGGTCGCTGACGCGCTTGCTCACCGCCGCCAGGGCCAGGTGCTCGCGCTCGGCGGCGCGGGTCAGGCTGCGCTCGTCGGCGATGGCGACGAACAGCTTGAGGGTGACGAAATCGATGCGGCGCATGAGGGTCTCCATTTCGTGCCTGGCGAAGCGAAGCTGCCAGAAAGCCGATTTACAGCATGCCACTTCGTGATACGCGAAGCCTAGCTTGGCCATTGGGCAATTGTCGCCACCGCTGCGCTGCGCCATTCTGCGCACCACGAGAAACGCACAGGCAAATCAGGTGCAGCCATGAATCAGAGCAACAACAGCAACATGGCCCTGCAGGGGCTCAAGGTGATCGAGATGGGTCAGCTCATCGCCGGTCCCTTCGCCAGCAAACTGCTCGGCGAATTCGGCGCCGACGTGATCAAGATCGAGCCGCCGGGTGTCGGCGACCCGCTGCGCAAATGGCGCAAGATCAAGGACGGCACCTCGCTCTGGTGGCACGTGCAATCGCGCAACAAGCGCTCGCTGACCCTCGACCTGAAGCAGGCCGAAGCGCAGGACATCGTGCGCCAGCTGGTGAGTGAAGCCGACGTGCTGGTGGAGAACTTCCGCCCCGGCACGCTGGAAGGCTGGGGCCTGGGGTATGACGCACTGAAGGCGATCAACCCGCGGCTGATCATGCTGCGCATCTCCGGCTACGGGCAGACCGGCCCCTACCGCGACCTGCCCGGTTTCGGCGTGATCGGCGAAGCCATGGGCGGCCTGCGCCACCTCTCCGGCTACCCTGGCCAGGCGCCGGTGCGCGTCGGTATCAGCATCGGTGATTCGCTGTCGTCGCTGTACGGGGTGATCGGCGTCCTACTGGCCCTGCAGGAACGTGCGCGCAGCGGCGAAGGCCAGGAGATCGACGTGGCGCTGTACGAGTCGGTGTTCGCCATGATGGAGAGCCTGATCCCCGAATACGATGCCTTTGGCTACGTCCGCGAACCGGCCGGCAGCGCCCTGCCCGGCATCACCCCATCCAACTCCTACCCCTGCAACGACGGCAGCTACGTGCTGATCGCCGGCAATGGCGACAGCATCTACAAGCGCCTGATGAGCCTGATCGGCCGTGATGACCTGGGCAACGACCCGCGCCTGGCGCAGAACGACGGGCGCAGCCAGAACGCCGAGCTGATCGACGGTGCCATCGCCGACTGGACTGCCCAGCGCGGCCGCGATGAGGTGATCGAAGCGCTCAAGGGCGCGCGCGTACCGGCCGGCTACCCCTACACCGCCGCCGATATCGTGCAGGACCCGCACTACCTGGCGCGGCAGATGATCGAGCAGGTGCAGACCAGCGTCGGCCCGCTCAAGGTGCCGGGCGTGCTGCCCAAACTCAGCCGCACACCGGGCCGCATCGGCACCGGCGGCCCGCAACTGGGTGAGCACAACGACGACATCCTCGCCGGGCTTGGCCTGAGCGCCGAACAGGTCGCCGGTCTGCGCGAGCGCGGAATCATCTGAACCGTGGCCAGCGGTGGATGGATAAAGCGTCATCCGCCCTACGCAACTGAAACACACAGATCCGTGTAGGGTGGACCGGGGCGCGTAGACAACGCGCAGCTTGTCCACCGCTGTTACGGCTCGCAAGAACAACAGGACTCCCCTCATGAGCAAACGTCTCTATATTCAGGACGTCGCCACCCGCGACGGCTTCCAGATCGAAGCCAGCTTCGTGCCCACCGAAGACAAGATCGCCCTGATCGACCGCCTGTCCCACACCGGCCTGGCCAAGGTCGAAGTCACCTCCTTCACCTCGCCCAAAGCCATTCCCAACCTGCGCGATGCCGAAGAAGTGATGCGCGGTATCACCCGCGTGGCAGGCGTGGAATACACCGTGCTGGTGCCCAACGTGAAAGGCTGCGAACGCGCGCTGTCGTGTGAGGTGGACGAGATCAACCTGGTGATGTCCGCCAGTGACACCCACGGCCTGGCCAACCTACGCATGACCCCGGAGCAGTCGCTGGCGCAGTTCGCCGAGATCATCGAAGTGACGCGTGGCAGCAGCGTGTTCATCAACGCCTCGCTGTCGACCACCTTCGGCTGCCCGTTCGAGGGCGAAGTGCGCGAAGCCCGCGTATATGAACTGACCGAGCGCCTGCTGGAGATCGGCGTGCAGGGCGTGACCCTGTGCGATACCACCGGCATGGCCGACCCGGCGCAGGTCGAGCGCATCTGCCACGAAGCCCTGCAGCACTGGCCCGAGGTGGTGTTCACCGCGCATTTTCACAACACCCGAGGCATGGGCCTGGCCAACGCCCTGGCGGCACTGAAGGCCGGCATCGATCGCTTCGACGCCTCACTCGGCGGCCTCGGTGGCTGCCCCTACGCACCGGGCGCCAGTGGCAATATCTGCACCGAGGATCTGGTGCACATGTTCCAGCGCATGGGCCTGGATACCGGGGTCAACCTCGATGCCCTGCTCGAAGCCGCCGCCACCCTGCCCGGCCTGATCGGCCACGATGTACCGGGCGCCATCCTCAAGGCGGGCAAATCGGATCGCCGTTACCCCAAGCCCAAGTGGATGAGCGAGGCAGGCGCCTGATCGAACACCATGTTCAATGCCCGCCGCTAGCCTCCGCGCCCTTGGCCGAGAACGGCGGCTTGGCCAGCCAGATGATCAGGATCAGGCCAAAGAACAGCCAGCCCAGCAGGGTGAAGTAATCCACGGTCGAGAGCATGTAAGCCTGGCTTTGCACCAGTCGGTCGATCTGCGCATAGGCCGACTGCGAGGCGCCGCCGAGCTGCTCCAGATACTGGTGCGTGGCCGGGTCGTAAGGCGTGATGTGCTCGGTCAACTGCGCGTGGTGGTAGATCTCCCGGCGATGCCAGATCCAGGTGGTCAACGATGAAGCGAAGCTGCCGCCCAGCACGCGCAGGAAGGTGGCCAGGCCGGAGCCGTCGGCGATGTCCTTGGGTGGCAGACTGGAGAGCAGGATGCTGGTGGTCGGCATGAAGAACAGCGCGACCCCCAGGCCCATGAACACCTGCACCTCGGCGATATGCCGGTAATCCACCTCGGTATTGAACGAGGCGCGCATGAAACACGAAGCGCCAATCACCAGGAACGAGCCGCCGGCCAGCAGGCGCAGGTCGAACTTGTGCGCGTACTTGCCCACCAGCGGCGACAGAAACAGCGGCAGGATGCCGATGGGCGCCGCCGCCAGCCCGGCCCAGATCGGCGTATAGCCAAGCTGGGTCTGCAGCCACTGCGGCAGCAGCAGGTTGATGCCGAAGAAGCCGGAATAGCCCAGCACCAGCGCCAGGGTGCCGAAGGTGAAGTTGCGGTACATGAACAGGCGCAGGTTGATGATCGGGTGCTTGTCGGTCAGTTCCCAGATCACCAGAGCCACCAGCGAAACCATCGAGATGGTGGTGCCGATCTGGATGAAGGTGGACTCGAACCAGTCCAGGTCGTTGCCCTTGTCGAGCACCACCTGCAGCACGCCGACACCCAACACCAGCAGCATCAGCCCGATGTAATCGATGGGCTGGTGCTCGGTGCTTTCCGGGCGGTTGCGCATCTGCGTCCAGACCACCAGGGTGGCGAGAATGCCGATGGGCACGTTGATGAAGAAAATCCACGGCCAGCTGTAGCTGTCGGTGATCCAGCCACCGGCAATCGGCCCGATGATCGGCGCCACCACCGTGACCATCGCCAGCAAGGCCAGGGCCATGCCGCGCTTGGCACTGGGAAAGATCGCCAGCAGCAGGGTCTGCGCCATGGGATACAGCGGTCCGGCCACCAGCCCCTGCAGCGCGCGGAACACCACCAGTTCGGGCATGGAGCGAGCGATGCCGCAGAGGAACGAGCTGATCACGAACAGCACCACCGCGGCGAGAAACAGCTTCACCTCACCGAAGCGCCGCGCCAGCCAGCCGGTGAGCGGCAAGGCGATGGCATTGCACACGGCGAACGAGGTGATCACCCAGGTGCCCTGCTCCGAACTGACCCCCAGGTTGCCGGAAATGGTCGGCAGCGCGACGTTGGCGATGGTGGTGTCGAGCACCTGCATGAAGGTCGCCAGGGAAATGCCGATGGTGGCCAGCAACATGCTGGCCGGGCGGAAATTGGCGTCGCTCATCTCAGTTCTGCCGCGCCGGCTCGGCCGCCGACGCCTGCGGCCCGTTGGCGTGGATGATGCGCTCGATCAAGGCGTCGGCTTCGGCCATCGGCTCGTCATAGACCGCCGTGCTGAAGCGCGCCTGCTTGGGCATCTGCGTCGACAGCTGCGGGCCGCTCTGGTCATGCAGGTCGACGGTTACCGAGGTCGACAGACCGATACGCAGCGGATGCTTGTCCAAGGCCTCTTCATCCAGCTGGATACGCACCGGCAGGCGCTGCACGATCTTGATCCAGTTGCCGCTGGCGTTCTGCGCCGGCAGCAGTGAGAAGGCGCTGCCGGTACCCACGCCCAGGCTCTCGACATGGCCCTGGTAGATCACATCGTCGCCGTACAGATCGGCCTCGACGGTCACCGGCTGGCCAATGCGCATGTCGCGCAACTGGGTTTCCTTGAAGTTGGCGTCGATCCAGAGGTCATGCAACGGCACCACGGCCATCAGCGCGGCGCCCGGCTGTATGCGGCTGCCCACCTGCACCGAACGCTGCGCCACGTAACCACTGACGGGCGCCACCAAGGTGCTGCGCGCGTTATTGAGGAAGGCCTGGCGCAGTTGCGCAGCCGCGCTTTTCACCTCCGGGTGGGAGGCGATCACCGTGTCGTCGACCAAGGCCTGGTTGGTGTCCAGTTGCTGCTGGGCGGAGATCAGTGCGCTCTGCGCGCTGTTGAGGGTATCGCGGGCGTGGGCCAGCTCCTCACGGGAAATCGCTCCCTTGCTGGCCAGGGCGACCCGCCGCTGGTAATCGGCCTGGGCGCGCTGCACGTCGATCTTGCGCGAAGCCACTTGTGCCTTGTAGCTGTCGACGTTGCTGTACAACCCACGCACCTGGCGCACCGTGCGCGCCAGGTTGGCCTCGGCGCTCTGCAAGGCCACCTGGGTGTCGGCCGGATCCAGCCAGACCAGAGGCTGACCGGCTTCGACGTAATCACCGTCATCCACGGCGATGCGGATGACGGTGCCGGTGATACGTGGCGTGATCTGCACCAGATTGCCGCCGACATAGGCGTCGTCGGTTTCCTCGTAGAAACGGCCGTACAGCTCGTGGTAGGCGAAGATCGCCGCACTGCAGAGCACGACGATGGCGCCGAGGCCAAGCAGCAGGCGTTTGCGCTTGCTGGAATTGGCGGCAGCGGGAGAGGCTTGAGAGTCAGTCATGGCGAGTGCTCAGCGGGCGGAAGTGGATAACGGAGCGGCGGCCTCGAAGCCACCACCCAGGGCCTGCATCAGCAGCACCGAAGCGTCGATACGCTCGGCCTGCAAGCTGGCCAGTTGCCGTTCGCTCTGCAGCAACTGCTGCTCGACGCTGAGGGCATCGAGGTGATTGCCGATGCCATCGGCATAGCGCTGCATGGCGGTGTCGTAGGAACTGCGGGCGATGTCACGCGCCCGTTGTTGCTGTTCGATCTGCTGCTCCAGGGAGTGGATACGGCTGATGCCATCGCCGATATCGCCCAAGGCACCGAGCAGGGTCTGGTTGTATTGCGCCACGGCCACGTCGTAGTCGGCGTTACGCCCGGCCAGGGCAGCGCGGCGGGCGCCACCATCGAAGATCGGCAGGCTCAGCGCCGGGCCGATGCTGAAGAAGCGACTGGCGCCGCCGAACATGGCGTCTCCGAGCAGCGACTTGCTGCCAACGGCCAGACTCAGGTTGAGGTTGGGATAGAAATCCGCCTTGCTGGCCTCGATGTCGCGGCTGGCTGCCTCGACGCGCCAGCGCGCCGCGACCAGGTCGGGACGGCGGCCGATCAGCTCGGCAGGCACATGGCTCGGCAGGCTCACCGCGCTCGGCGCGATCAGCTGCGGACGCGGCAGCCTGGCCCCGCCATCAGGCCCCTGACCGAGTATCACGGCCAGGCGAATGCGGGCGCTGTCGACCTGCCGGGTCGCGGCGGTCAGGCTGGCTTCGGCAGCGGCCTCAAGACTCTGGGTCTGCTGCAACTGGTAGTCGCTGTCGAGTCCGGCCTCGACCCGACTGCGGGCCAGCACGAGCATGTCACGCGTGCGTTTGAGGTCCTGCTCGGCCAGGTCCTGGGTGGCGTAGGCCAGGCCCAGATCGTTGTAGGCGCGGGTCACCTCGGCGGCCAGGGTCAGGCGCGCGCCCTGGCGATCCACCTCACTGGCGCGAGCCCGGCCCAGGGCCGCTTCCCAGGCAGCCCGGTCGCCGCCCCACAGGTCGAAGTGATAACCGCCTTGCAACGACAGGCTGCGCAGGGTGCCATAGCGGCGGCCCTGGCCGCTGGGGTCATCGACCCGCGCGGCGCGTGAACGCGTCACCCCGGCCTCGATGCCCAGGGTCGGCTGACGCTGGGCGTCGGCCGCCAGCACCGCGGCGCTGGCCTGGCGAGCGCGGGCATTGGCGACCTGCAGATCCGGGTTGCTGCGCAGGGCTGCGGCGATCAGCCCGTCCAGCTGTGGATCACCCAGACTGTTCCACCAGTCATGCGCTGGCCAAGTCGCTGGCGACAGCTTGTCGCTGAAGGTCGGCCCTTGCAGGCTGGCACTGTCCAGGGCCTGGCCTTGCGTGTGCAGGCCTTGCGGTGAAGCACAGGCGGCCAGCAGCAGCGCGCTGAACATCAGGGATAAGGGGGTACGCAACGGCATGGTGCTCATCATTCTCCGGGCAACTGCGGCAAGGCGTCGGCCGCCACCAGCATCTTTTTCGTCAAGCGCTGGAATTCGTCGAGCTCGGCGCGCGTCAGGCAGCCAGTCAGCTCATTGATGGCGTCCGCCGCAATCCGCGGCACCAGAACGCCCAGGGCATCGCCGGCCTCGGTCAGCCGCAGGTGCACCTGACGGCGGTCCGCATGGCTGCGCTCGCGGGTCAGCAGGCCCTTCTGCTCCAGGCGATCGAGCATGCGCGTCATCGCACCACTGTCGAGGTTGAGCAGACGCACCAGATCGGCTGGTGTATCAGCACGGTTCTGGCTGACAAGCAGCACCACCTTGAACTGCGCGGCCGTGATGTCATGGTTCACCAGATGGCGCTCCAGGATGCGGTCCTTGAGCTGATTGATCAGGGCAATGAGATGGCCCGGTGAATGTTGCAGGGAGAAGTGTTCGCGGTCGAAATGTGGCATGAAAAATTACCTGCCCAGGCAGTGATTGCCATGTATGTTACTGCCTAGGCAGCGATCAGCTCAATTACATTTTGTAATACTTATTATCGATACGACATAATTTGAAATATTCAGCACACAGAAGACTGACTCTCAGGCGCTGAACGAGTTCAATGCCCCCAGGCTGCGAAGGGCTTCCGGCCTGCGCTGGGCAGACTCCAGGGAACCGGCGCCTGCAGCGACGTTGCCAAACGCAAACGCCCGGCATGAGCCGGGCGTTTTCATTTCAGGGCGAAACTCAACCCTGGTTGGATTTCTCCGCTGCCTGGATCAGCTCGGCACCGATCTCCTTCTCGAACTTCTTCCACACCGGGCGCATCGCTTCACGCCACTCAGCGCGTTGCTGCGGGGTCAGCTCGATGATCTCGGTGGTGCCAGCCTTGGCGATGTCCTGCTTGGCCGTGCGGTTGAGCGCGTCAGCCTGCTTGTTCACCTCGACGGAGACCTCGGCCATGACCTGTTCCAGCTCACTGCGCACGTCATCCGGCAGGCCGTTCCAGAACTGGGTGTTGGTGATCACCATGTAGTCGATCAGGCCATGATCGGACTCGGTCATGTACTTCTGCACCTCATGCACCTTCTGGCTGTAGTAGTTCGACCAGGTGTTCTCGGTGCCGTTGACCACGCCGGTCTGCAGGCCCTGATAGACCTCGGCGAAGCTCATCTTGCGCGGGTTGGCACGCACCGCCTTGAACTGCTCCTCCAGCACCGCCGAGGCTTGCACGCGGAACTTCAGGCCACGGGCATCGGCCGGATCACGCAGCGGCTTGTTGGCCGACATCACCTTCAGGCCGTTGTGCCAGTAGGCCAGGCCGGTGATGTTCTTGTCCTCCATGGACGTCAGCAGCGCACGCCCCTCGGGGCTGGCCTGGAAGCGATCGACCGCGGCCATGTCATCGAACAGAAACGGCAGGTCGAACAGCTGCACGGGCTTGGCGTACTGCTCGAACTTGGCCAGCGACGGCGCCAGCATCTGCACCTCACCGAGCAGCAGCGCCTCCATTTCCTTGCCATCGCCAAACAGCGAAGAGTTGGGATAAACATCGACCTTGACCCGTCCAGGCAGGCGCTCCTCGGCCAGCTTCTTGAACAGCAGCGCGCCCTGCCCCTTGGGCGTGTTGTCCGCCACCACATGGGCGAACTTGATGATGATCGGCTCATCGGCAGCCTGCACCAGGCCGGCACAGGAAAGCATGGCGGCGCAAGCGAGCGCCTTGGCGGTGAGTTTGAACATGACGTTACCTCATTGTTGTTGTTGGTCGGTACGTGGGACGAAATGACCGGCGACGCCGTGCCGCCGGCCGGTGTTCAGGCTGGGCTCTCGCCGGCCCGTTGCAGCAGGCGACGGGCACGGCCCAGCACCGGGGCGTCGACCATCTGGCCGTCCACCACGAATACGCCGGCACCACTGCTGGCAGCGGCCATCACCCGTCGTGCCCAGGCCAGTTCCTCGTCCGCCGGGCACAGTGCGCAGTGAACGATCTCGACCTGACTGGGATGGATGCAGAGCAAACCGTCGAAGCCCATGTCACGCGCATCGCGCGTGGTACGAGCCAGACCGTCGCGGTCTTCGATGGCTGGAAACACGCTATCCAGCGGCGCCGCCAGGCCGACCGTGCGCGAATGCAGCAACAAGGCGTAACGGGCCTGGTCGAGGATGCGTTCGGCCGCCGCGCTGCCGCTGCTCAAACCGAGGTCCAGGCCCAGGTCGAGGGCGCCGAACGACAGTCGCTCGACGCCATCAGCGCGGGCGATTTCCGCCAGCGCCAGCAGCCCCGCCGCACTCTCGATGATCGGCCACACCGGCTTGCCGCAAGCGGCGACGCGTGCCACCTGGGCGGCGCTCTCCACCTTGGGCAGCAGCACGCCGACGACACCGGCATGGCGGGCGCAGAGTTCGATATCGGCGCCATGCCCGGCATGCTCGGGGGCATTGATCCGCACCAGCAGACGCGCCTGCGGGTTGGCCGTGAGAAAGGCATCGAGATTGGCCCGCGCCTCCAGCTTGAGGCTCTCCTGCACGGCATCTTCGAGGTCGACGATGACCGCGTCGGCGCCGACGGCAAGCGCCTTGGGGATACGCTCCGGGCGACTGGCCGGCACGAATAGCGCGCTACGAATGATGGGTTTGTTCATGCTCGAACCTCTGCGCGGTTGGCAGGCATGCGGCGGACGAAAAGAGCGTCGTCCACCCTACGCGGCGATTGCCGGGCTACGGTCGAATTCATACCGCCCCCTGTTGATGCAAGCGCTGGATGTCGCCGGCGGCATAACCCAGTTCGGCGAGCAGCGTGTCGGTGTGCTGGCCCAATGCGGGGATGGCGTCCATGCGCGGCTCGAAGGCGCTGTTGCGCCCCGGCGGCAGCAGCGCCGGCAAGCTGCCGCTGGGGCTGTCGACCTGGCGCCAGCGCTGGCGCGCTTGCAGTTGCGGGTGAGCCCAGACGCCGGCCATGTCGTTGACCTGGGCATTGGCGATCTGCGCCAGCTCCAGGCGCTCGATGACCTGCGCCGTGCTCATGCGCGAGAACGCCTCGACGATCAGCGCGCGCAGCTCAGCACGGTTGGCCGAGCGCTTGAAGTTGGCGGCAAAGCGCTCGTCGCTGGCCAACTCCGGCTGCTCCAGCACCTTGGCGCAGAACGCCTGCCATTCGCGCTCGTTCTGCAGGCCGAGCATCACTGTGCCGCCGTCGCCGGCCGGGAACGGGCCGTAGGGATAGATGGTCGAGTGCGCGGCACCAGCACGCGGCGGCGGCGTGGCACCGTCGTAGGCGTAGTACAGCGGGTAGCCCATCCACTCCACCAGGCTCTCCAGCATCGACACGTCGACGCGGCTGCCGACGCCAGTCCTGCCGCGCAGCATCAGCGCCGACAGCACGCCGGTGTAGGCGTACATGCCGGCTGCGATATCGGCGATAGAGCAACCGGCCTTGGCCATCTGCTCCTCGCCCTCACCGCCGGTAACGGAGAGAAAGCCGCCCTCGCTCTGGATCAGCAGGTCGTAAGCCTTCTTCTGCTCGTAGGGGCCACCTTCGCCATAGCCGGAGATGTCACAGACGATCAGTTGAGGAAAACGCTCGTGCAGCGCCTCGAAGGACAGGCCCATGCGCGCGGCGGCGCCCGGTGCCAGGTTCTGCACCAGTACGTCGGCCTTGGCCAGCAGACTGCCAAGCACCTGCATCGCATCGTCCTGCTTGAGGTCGAGGGTCAGGCTTTCCTTGGAGCGGTTGGTCCAGACGAAATGCGAGGCCAGGCCGCTGACGCGCTCGTCGTAGCCACGGGCAAAATCACCGCTGCCGGGGCGCTCCACCTTGATCACCCGCGCGCCGAGGTCGGCGAGCTGGCGGGTGCAGAACGGCGCGGCGATGGCGTGTTCCAGGCTGACCACGGTGATACCGTCCAATGGCCGGGGTTGTTGTGCGTTGTTCATATGCAGATCCCTGATCCGTAGGGTGGATCGGGACGCGTAGTCCGCGCTTCATCGATCCACCGCAAAGTCGAAGCGAGCCGTCAGGCCAGGTTGCTCAGATCATCGGTCTGGCGCAGGCGCCAGACTCGCTCGATCAAGATGCCGGCCTCATCACTGCTGCGCTTGCCGGCGAAGGCCAGCAGGCGGCGGAACTTGTCCTCCAGTTCGGCGCGGCAGAGGCTGTTGCCGGGGTCGCCCTTGGGCTCGTCGATGGCGCCACGCAAGGTGCGGCCATCGCCGGTGATCACCTCGACACGGCCCAGCCAGCGCTGCGGGTAGGCCACATCCACCTCCGGATCCAGGCGCATCTGCACCTTGTCGCGAAAGGCAGCCACGGCCGGGTCCTGCAGTGCCTGGTTGGCGAACTCGCTGAGCCCGGCCTTGCCATGCACGGCGATCAGGCCGAGCACGGTGCCCATGGAGAACTTGGCCTGGTGCACGGTCTGCGGCACCTTCACGCGACCGAGCACATCGATGGCGCCCTGATGCACACGGGCGATGACCTGGGCGATATCGCCGTGACGCAGCCCCTCGCGCCACATCAGATCGAGCAGCGCGTCAGCCGCCGGATGGGTGTGACGGCAGGAGGCGTGGAACTTGAACGAGGTTTCCGCCAGCGCCCAGCGCCGTCCGAGGCGATCGGACAGCTTGCTCGGCTCGGCATCGCGCGACATGCCGGCGGCCATGCCCTGCTCGCCTTCGAGAATGTTCTGCGCGCCGGTCAGGCCCTGCTCGGTGAGGTAAGCGGCCAGCAGGCCATCGGCGGCGGCCTTGGCGGTGTGCAGTTGCTTGGAGTCGGCCGCATCACGCAGAAATTCCCACAACCCCGCCGCCTGGGTGCCGGCATTGCCGAGCAGATGGATGAACTGTCGCTGGTCGAAGTCCAGCAACTTGCCCACCGCAACCGCAGCGGCCAGGGTGCCGACGGTGGCCGTGGTGTGGAAGATGCGGTAATGCGAGCGCCCCAGGAATTCGCCGATGCGAATGCCCGCCTCGTAGCCGGCCACCGAGGCCAGCAGCAGCTCGCGACCGGACTTGCCGAGATCCTGCGCCGCAGCCAGGGCTGCGGGGAAGACCACAGTGGCCGGATGCAGCACCGAGCTGTTGTGCAGGTCGTCCTGCTCCACCAGGTGTGAGGAGGCGGCATTGACCAGTGCGGCGAAGTAGGCCGAGGTGCCCCGGCCGTTGACCAGGATGCGCGCCGGGCCATCGGCTGGGCCCATCTTCTGTGCATAGGCCTCGAACAGCGGGATCGGCCGCGCGCCCTCGCTGGCCAGCGCCGAGCCCAGCCAGTCGAGCAGCAGGTCTTCGGTGCGATCGAGCACGTGCTCGGGCAGGTCGTCGTAACGCAGCTCGGCGAGGAAGGCCGCGAGCTTCTGGGTGTCCGTGCTCATGGTCGGCTCCTCAGAAACTGCGTGGCAGTTCGAGCAGATGCTCGGCCACGTAGCTCAGGATCAGGTTGGTGGAGATCGGCGCCACCTGGTACAGGCGGGTTTCGCGGAACTTGCGCTCGACGTCGTATTCGTTGGCGAAACCGAAGCCGCCGTGGGTCTGCAGGCAGGCGTTGGCCGCCTCCCAGCTGGCCTTGGCCGCCAGGTACTTGGCCATGTTGGCCGCTGCTCCGGCGTTGCGCCCGGCGTCGTATTCTTCGCAGGCGCGCCAGCGCATCAGGTCGGCGGCCTCGATCTCGATATGCGCCTCGGCAATGGGAAACTGCACGCCCTGGTTCTGCCCGATGGGCCGGCCGAACACCACGCGGTCACGGGCGTATTGCGCGGATTTTTCGATGAACCAGCGCCCATCACCGATGCACTCGGCGGCGATCAGCGTGCGCTCGGCGTTGAGACCGTCGAGGATGTAGCGAAAGCCCTTGCCCTCCTCGCCGATCAGGCTGCTGGCGGGAATTTCCAGGTTGTCGAAGAACAGCTCGTTGGTCTCGTGGTTGACCATGTTGGCGATCGGCTGCACGGTCAGGCCGTTGCCGATGGCCTCGCGCAGGTCGACCAGGAAGATCGACATGCCCTCGGACTTGCGCTGCACCTCGGCCAGCGGCGTGGTACGCGCCAGCAGGATCATCAGATCCGAGTGCTGCACGCGCGAGATCCACACCTTCTGCCCATTGATCACGTACCTGTCGCCCTGGCGCACGGCAGTGGTCTTGATCTTGGTGGTGTCGGTGCCGGTGGTGGGTTCGGTGACGCCCATCGACTGCAGGCGCAGCTCGCCGCTGGCGAGTTTGGGCAGGTAGTAGCGCTTCTGCTCCTCGCTGCCGTTACGCAGCAGGGTGAACATGTTGTACATCTGCCCGTGGATGGTGCCGGAGTTGCCGCCGCAGTGGTTCACCTCTTCGAGGATCAGTGACGCCTCGGCCAGACCCAGGCCCGAACCGCCGTATTCTTCCGGGATCATCGCCGACAACCAGCCGGCTTCGGTCATGGCGCTGACGAAGGCTTCGGGGAAGCCCTTCTCTTCATCGATCTTGCGCCAGTATTCGGCGGGAAATTCCGCACACAGGGCGCGCACGCCTTCGCGGATCGCATTGAGTTCTTCGTTGCTGTTGGGGTTCATCACAGTTCCTCGATAACGCGTAGCCCGGATGCAATCCGGGGCGATTTCCCGGATTGCATCCGGGCTACGGACAATCAGTCGAATTGCACTTCGGCGCGCTGCGCCAAGCCGGCCTCGTTGCCCGCCCAGAGTTCGGCCTGGCCCTCGCCGCTGATGCGCCCGCCCACCTCGAAGGGCCTTGGCGCAATCAGCGGACGCAGGCCGCGATAGGCGAAGTGGCGCAAACGCGCCTGCGGGTTGGCGCGGCAGAAGGCACGCAAGCTCAGGGTGGCGATCAGCGGGCCATGTACCACCAGGCCGCTGTAGCCCTCGGTTTCGGTGACGTAGGGCCAGTCGTAGTGGATGCGGTGGCCGTTGAAGGTCACCGCGCTGTAGCGAAACAGCAGGGTGCTGGACGGCGTGACCGCCTCGCGCCAATCGCCGGCGACCAGCGGCTCGCCACTGCTGGACTTGGGCGGGCTCGGCTCGCGGTAAACGATGTCCTGCTCCTCGCGGATGGCCAGCTCACCGTCCTGCAGGTAGTCGTGCTGCACCGTGACGAACAGCAGTGCACCGCTGCGCCCGTGCTTTTCCTCGATGTGCTTGATGGTCGATACCCGGCTGGCTTCGCCACCCACGCGCAAGGGCTGGATGAATTCGATACGGCCACCGGCCCACATGCGGTTGCGGTTATCCGCCGGCGGCAGGAAGCCACCGCGCGCCGGATGGCCGTCCTCGCCCAGACCGATCTCGGCGACCGGCTCCTGAAAGAACGCCCAGTGCCACAGCGGCGGCAGTGCCTCGCCATGGGCTGGCGTGGCTTCGCCAAGGGTGGCGGCGATGCGCTTGACCAGATTGCGGCTGAGTTGGTCGTGCACGTCTTCGCGACGACCGATCCAGGCGGAAAAAGCAGAATCACTCATGGGCAGGTTCCAGCTCGGTTCTTGTGTGAGCTGGAGCATGCGACGCCGACCGCGTTCAGAGAATCCGCATTTATTTAAACCAGCGTTCGGGTAAGCTGAACGCCATATTTCTATGTGGGAGGGGCTTTAGCCGCGATGTTTTCCGGGGAAGCCAGGACGTCGCGGCTAAAGCCCCTCCCACAGAAGCAGAGGAACCCATGCATTTCGATCTTGCCGACCTGCGCCTGTTCATCCATATCGCCGAGTCGCCCAGCCTGACCCAGGGCGCGCGCAAGGCGTTTCTTTCGCCGGCTGCCGCCAGCGCCCGGATCAAGGCGCTGGAAAGCCAGCTTGGCAGCCGCCTGCTGTACCGCGACAGCCGTGGCGTCGAGCTGACCCCGGCCGGCCAGCGCCTGCTGCAGCACGCGCGGCTGATCATGCGCCAGGTGGATTACCTGAAGAGCGAGTTCACCGAATACGGCACCGACGCCGCCGGACACATCCGCATCTTCGCCAACACCACGGCGGTGACCGAATTCCTCCCTGAAGTGCTGGCCGGTTTTCTCGCCGAACGCCCTGGCGTTACCGTCGACCTGCAGGAACGGCTGAGCCGCGACATCGTCCGCGGCGTGCTCGATGGCGCGGCGGATCTGGGCATCATCGCCGGCCCGGTGCAGGCGCCCGGCCTGCAGGTGCTGCACTTCAGCACCGACCGCCTGGTACTGGCCGTTCCGCTGGGCCATGCCCTGGCGCAGCGACACTCGGTGAGCCTCGCCGACACCCTCGCCTACCAGCACATCGGCCTGCACGAGGGCAGTACCCTGCTGAGCTTCTTGCGCGAGCAGGTGGAACAGCTCGGCGGCAACCTGGCGCTGCGCATTCAGGTATCGAGCTTCGAGGCGATCTGCCGGATGATCGAAGGCGGCGTCGGCATCGGTATCATCCCCGAATCAGCCGCACGCCGGCACAGCCGCACCATGCAGTTGGCGATCCTGCAACTGGACGAAACCTGGGCGCTGCGCGAACGCAGCATGCTGGTGCGTGAGCTGGATGCGCTACCGGGCAGCGTACGCGCGCTGATCGAGCGGCTGAACCAGGGTGTGTAGCGCCAGACGAATTCGCGGGCAAAAAAAGGGCGACCAATTTGGTCGCCCGCCCATTCAAGGCATTCCCCAAGAGGAATGCGGAAACGCTTGCACCCAAATCACGCAGGATGATCGGGACGGCTTCAGTGTCGCCGCAAGTGCCTGCCCTGCCTATTGCACCAAGGTCGTAGGCCGCGGCTATTCCTTGCCCAGGCCATGCTGGCGCAACTTGTTGGCGATGGTGGTATGCGAGACCCCGAGCCGCTTGCCCAGCTGACGGCTACTGGGGTGCTCGTGATACAGGCGCTCCAGCACCGCCTTCTCGAAACGGCCGAGAATATCGTCGAGGTTGCCCTCCACCGAAAACTCGCCCAAAGGCTGCGGCGCACCGTAGTCCGGCAGGCGGATATGCTCGGCCTTCACCATCCCGCCATCACACAGCGATACGGCCTGGAACAGCACGTTCTCCAGCTGCCGCACGTTGCCCGGCCAGTGGTAGTGGGCCATGCGCTCGAAGGCCTGCGGCGCCAGCCTGGGCAGGCTGCAGCCGATCTGCCGACTGGCGGAGTCGAGAAAGTGCTCGACCAGAGGCGCCAGGCCATCGAGACATTCGCGAAGCGGCGGAATATGCAGACTGAGCACGTTGAGGCGGTGGTAGAGATCCTGGCGAAACTCGCCACGGGCGCAGAGTTCGGACAGGTCGACCTGAGTCGCGCAGATCACCCGCACATCCAGGTACACCTCCTCGTCGCTGCCCACACGACGGAAACAGCCGTCCTGCAGAAAGCGCAGCAACTTGGCTTGCAGACGCGGGCTCATCTCGCCGACGCCATCGAGGAACAAGGTGCCGCCAGCCGTCAGCTCCAGCAGACCGAGCTTGCCTTCCGGGCGTGCGCCTTCGAAGGCACCGGCGCCGTAACCGAACAGCTCGGTCTCGGCCATCGACTCGGGCAAACCGGCACAGTTGAGCGCCATGAACGGCGACTGCCCGCGCGGGCTGGCCAGGTGGCAGGCACGCGCCAGCAACTCCTTGCCGGTGCCGGTCTCGCCTTCGATCAACAGTGGCGCATCCAGTGGCGCCATACGGCGCGCCTCGCGCACCACGGCCGCCATCACTTTCGAGCTCTGGAAGATCGAGTCGAAGCCACGCAGCTCCTGCTTGCGCACGTGATAGATGCGCTCGCCAACACGGTCGGCGCGGTGCAGGGTCAGCACCGCACCGGCCAGCGCTTCACTCTCATCGTGCTCGCTTTGCAAGGGTGCGATATCGGCGAGGAACACATCGCCCTTGATCTGCACGCGCAAACCGTTGATGCGGGCCTTGTTGGCGCGCACCAGCTCGGGCAGGTCGAAGTCCTCGGCGTAACGCGACAGCGCGATGCCCGGCACTTCGTCCACGCGCACGCCGAGCAACTGCGCGGCGCTGCGGTTGGCGGCGACGATGGAGCCGCCCATATCGATCGACAGCACCGGAAAGTCCAGCGCGCCGAGCAGGGCATTGAGTTCCAGGTGGCGTCGCTCGCTGGGCATCAGGCCGACGCGCTTGATGCCGAACACGCCGGGAATGTCCTCGAACTTCGGCCGCAGCGACTGGAACTGCAGATTGATCAGGTTCGGGCAGTGCAGGTAGATGGCATTGCCCTGTTCGCCCCCCACTTCACCGCGGGCGACATTGATGCCGTAGTCGACCAGCAGGTTGAGCATGTCGCGCAAGATGCCGACACGGTTCTGACAATGCACCTTAATACGCATGGCAGGCCTCCTGCTGATATCTCGCAAGCACGGCACGGGAAGTCACTCGTAAATCAACAACTCTCAATGGTCTTTTATCCTTGTGTGAGAGAGTGTCACGCCCGCAGGCGCAACACCCATGACCATTTTGTGCACGCTCATGCGTCATTGGTTGCAGGCACCTCATCGACCGTTCCACCCTGCCCCGCGTCATCTGCATGACAGAGCAGATAAAGGGCAGGCAGGAATATCAGCGTCAACACCGTGGCCACGGCAATACCACCGATCATCGCGTAAGCCATCGGCCCCCAGAACGCCTCGCGGGCAATCGGGATCATCGCCAGACCGGATGCCGCAGCGGTCAGCAGGATCGGCCGGCAGCGATGTTCGGTGGCATGCACCACAGCAGCCTGCAACGCGAACCCCTGCTGACGGAAAGACTCCACCTGGCTGACCAGGATCACCGAGTTACGCACGATGATACCGATCAACGCCAGCACTCCGAGAATGGCGACGAACCCCAGCGGCGAGCCGGTCACCAGCAGGGCTCCCACCACGCCGATCAGTCCCAGGGGCGCCACGCTCAGCACCAGCAAGACCTGTTTCACGCTCTGCAACTGAATCATCAACAGGGTCACCATAAGAAACAGCATCCAGGGCACCACACGCAGGATGGGTTGCTGCGAACGCGCACTGGCCTCGACCGCGCCGCCCACCGCCACCTTGTAGCCCACCGGCAACTGCGCGGCGAAATCATCGAGCGCCGGCTGCAAACCGGCGACCAGCGCATCGGGCTGCAGGGCGCCGACGATGTTCGCTTTCAGGGTGATGGTCGGCAAGCGGTCACGGCGCCATACCAGGGGCTGCTCCTGCTCATAACCGATACTAGCGAATGCCAGCAGCGGAATCGATTCACCTGTACGAGCAGAAGGTATCTGCAAGCTACCGATCAGCTCCGGTGACTGCCGTTCGGCAGCCTGCGCCCGCGCCACCACGTCGACCAGATGAATGCCATCGCGGATCTGCGTGATGCTCGAGCCGGACACCACGCTGTGCAGGATCTGTGCAGTGTCCTGGGAGGAAAGACCGAACTGTCGCGCCTTGTCCTGCTCGATGTCGATGCGCAGCACCTTGGCGGGTTCGTTCCAGTCGTACACCACCTGGCCGATGTGCGGATGGGCATCGACGATCGCCGCCAGGCGCATGGCCTGAGCCCTTACCTGCTGGATATCCGGGCCACTGACCCGGTACTGGATCGGCCAGCCCACCGGCGGCCCCATGTTCAGCGGCTGCACGTTGAAACCGATGCCGACGAAGTCCTGGCGCAGGCGTTCGCGCAAGCGCGCGAGCAGGCGATCACGCGCCGCGCCACCCTGGCTGACGATGACTACCTGACCATAGAAGGGGTTGCTCAGCTGCTGATCTAGCGGCAGGTAGAAGCGCACGGCACCCTTGCCAACGTAGGAGCTCCAGCGCAGCACGTCCGGGTCGTCGCGCAGCGCCTGCTCGAAGCGATCCATCACCGCGCGCGTGGCGTTGATCGAACCCTGCTGCGGCAGGTGGAAATCCACCAGGATCTCCGGTCGATCCGAGTCGGGGAAGAATTGCCGCTGCAGCAGCGGGGTCGCCGCCAACGACAGGGCGAAGGCCAGCAGAGTCAGGCCCACCGTCCAGTTGCGATGACGCAGCGCCAGTGCCAACCAGGCGGAAAACAGTCGCTGCCAGCGGCTGCTGCCGTGTGTCTGAGTCGGACGCCGCAGCAGGTAGACACCCAGCAAGGGCGCGAACACCACCGCCACCAGCCAGGACAGCAACAACGCCACGGCAATCACCGCGAACATGGTGAACACATACTCCCCGGCGGAACTGGAGTTGAGGCCGATGGGCACGAAACCGGCCACCGTCACCAGGGTGCCAGTGAGCATGGGAAAGGCCGTCGAGGTGTAGGCATGCGTCGCGGCCTTGGGCAGGGAATCGCCCAGCTCGATGCGCTTGATCATCATCTCCACGGTGATCATGGCGTCATCCACCAGCAGCCCCAGGGCGATGATCAAGGCGCCGAGGGAAATGCGCTGCAAGGTGATGCCGCTGTAGGACATGAACAGAAAGACCATGGCCAGCACCAGCGGGATGGAACAGGCCACCACCAGACCGGCACGCAGGCCGAGGCTGATGAAACTGACCACCAGCACGATCAGCACGGCCTCGAACAGCGCCTTGGTGAAGGTGCCGATGGCCTTGTCCACCACCTGGGCCTGGCTGGATACCAGATGCACATCCAGGCCCAGCGGCAGGTCGGCGGTCAGCGCGTCGATGCGGTGCTGCAAGGCCGCGCCGAAATCCTGGATATTACCTCCGGCCTGCATGGCCACGGCCAGACCGAGCGCCGCTTCACCGTCATAGCGAAACAGAGAACTCGGCGGTTGCGCATAACCGCGCTCGATGCGCGCCAGATCACTCAAGCGCAGCAGGCGATCACCGAAGCGCAGGCTGACGGCAGCAAGATCCTCCTCGCTGGCGAAGGCGCCACTGGCCTGCACGGCGATACGCTCCTGCTCGCCGTCGATGAGGCCCGCCGGAGTGACCGCATTCTGCGCCTGCAGGCTCTGGATCACCTGGCGCAGGTCGATGCCCAGGGCCGCCAGACGGCGAATGGAAAAGTCCAGATAGATGACCTCGGGCTGACTGCCGAGCAGCTCTACCTTGCCCAGGCCGGGCACGCCCTTGAGCCCCAGGCGCAGGCGCTCGGCGTAGTCGCGCAACTGCCGCGGCGAGAAGCCTTCGCCGGTCAGGGCATAGATGTTGCCGAAGACATCGCCGAACTCGTCGTTGAAGGCCGGCCCCTGCACGCCGCTGGGCAATTCGCCGCGGATGTCCTGCATCTTCTTGCGCACCGCGTACCAGGCATCCGGGATCGCCCGCGCCGGCGTCTCACTCTTGAGAAAGACGAACAGCGTGGTCTCGCCAGCCAGGGTGTAGCTGCGCACGTAGTCCAGGGCGTCGATTTCCTCGAGTTTCTTCTCCAGGCGGTCGGTGACCTGCTGCAGGGTTTCATCCAGCGTCGCACCGGGCCAGCGCGCCTGGATCACCATGGTCTTGATGGCGAACGCGGGATCCTCTTCGCGCCCCAGTTGCAGGTAGGCGAAAGTGCCCATCAGCAAAGTGACCAGCATGGCGTACCAGACCAGTGTGCGATGACGCAGTGCCCAGCCAGACAGATTGAATCCTTCCCTCATGAACCACTACGCTCCTCGAGCCTGACCCGCTGTCCTTCGCTCAAGCGCGCCACACCCGCGCTGACCACCCGATCACCGGGCTGCAAGCCTCCCCGCACGCGCACCCGCGATCCACTGCGATCGACTACCTCGACCTCGACGGCCTGCACCTGCGAACTCTGCCTGTCGATCCGCCAGACGTAGTGCTGCCCAGCCAAGGTCCACAATGCCGAAGCAGACAGAACCGGTTCGGCTATCGCGGACTGCCTGGCAAGCTCCACGCTGACCAACGAACCCAAGTGCACCTCTGCCGGCGGCCGCTCCACCGCCAGCCTGACCCGCTGCACGCGGGTAACGGCATCCAGCTCAGGGTCGATCTGCCGCACATGCGCCCAACTGCCGACGTCCGGCTCGCTCATCGACGCGACCCAGATACGGGGCGGCCCGTTCTGCGCCGCCAGCTCGCTCACACCCTGTGCGGGCAGATCGACCCACACTTCCAGACTGTCCAGCCGGGCCAGACTGAGCACGGCTGCACCACTGGCCAGGACCTGCCCGACCTCGGCATGCCATGCCGTGACCACGCCATCGGTATCGGCCAGCACCTGCGTCTGCCGCAAGTGCTCCTGCGCACGGTTCAAGGCGGTGCGCGCCTGGCGCAAGGTCGCCGCACGCACCCGCACCTCGCTGGACAACTGCTCGAGCCTGGCCAGGCTACCAACCCCCTGGTCATGCAAGCCCTGGTAGCGCACCAGCTCGTCGCGAGCGTTACGCCATAGCACCTCGGCACGAGCCAACTCGCCCTGGCGGTTGCGTACCTCGCTCTGCTGATCGCTGCTTTCCAGGCTCGCCAGCAGTTGCCCCTTGCTGACTCGCTGCCCGACCTCGACCTGCCTGCTGAGCAAACGACCGCTCTGGCGGAACGCGGCAACCAGCTGATAACGCGGCTGAACGGTACCGGTGAAGCGTGTCCCGGCCGAACCTGATGACGGAGCGATTTCATCGAACAGGACGGGACGCTCGATCTGCGCAGACGGGGCCTGTTCACCACAGGCCATCAGCAGGACACAAAGCAGCACCAGAGCCCCCTGCATCCACCTCATGGCTGCAGCCCTGCATCTGCCGCGGCCTGGACGGCAGCCACCTCGACCCGCTGACCGGGATAGAGCAACTGGCCACCCTGGGCCACGATCAGGTCGCCGTCCTGCAAACCCGCCGCCACCAGCACCCTTCCCGTTTCGTAGCGCGAGACCTCGACCGGAACCAAGCTGACATGCTGCCGGGCGTCGATGCGCCAAACGGCCGGCCTCCCCTGATCACGACTCAGGGCCGACCAGGGCAGCACTGCGACCTCGCCCTGCGGCTCGGCCAAACGCGCCACCACCACGCTTCCCAACGGCCATTGCTCAGCCTCGGGCGGCAGGCTGACACGCAGGCGCACGGTGCCCGAGCCGGCCGCAACGCGGGGCGCGATCTCTCTCACCCGTCCACTGATCTCGTGCTCAGGCTCGCTCAGCGCATGCAGATGGACGATGCTTCCGACCTGCAGCCCTGCAGGCAGTGCTTCATACCAGTCGAAAACCGCTTCAGGCGCTTCGTCATGCGCCATCGACAGCACCACCTGCCCGGCCTGGACCACCTCGCCTGCGGTCACCCGGCGCGCAACTACCACGCCATCGGCCAGAGCCAGCAGATCGGCATCCGCTACGGCGTCCACGGCTATCTGGCGGCGCGCCATTGCCGACATCAACTCGGCCTCGGCGCCTTTGAGCGCTGCCTGTGCTCGCTCGTATTCGTTGCGATTGGTGTACCCCTGCGGCAGCAACCGGGCCTGGCGCGCATGATCCGCACGCGCCAGTTCCAGCCGCGCCTGCTGGGCCTGCACTTGCGCTTCGCTGAGTTCCAGAGTCGTACGTAACTCCAGTGGATCCAGGCGCCCAAGGCGTTGCCCGGCAACGACCCTGTCGCCGACGTCGACCGACAACTGCGTCACCTTCCCCGCACTGGGAAAGGCGAGCTCACTGACGAAGCGGGCCTGAAGATCGCCGGTCAGGACGGTTTGCGCCAGACCAGGCATCCGCTCGACCCGCTGCGCCACGACGCGCACCGCGCTCTTGTCAGGCGCCGACTCCACGGAACACCCCAACACCAGAACCACCAACCAGCAGGTCGCAGCGAAGCGCAACAGCGTCCAGCGCGCAACGGCATCCAATCCAACCCCCATCCCCTGTCACGCCCTCTGCAAATCACACCAACGACGGTGACAGCTCCGGAAACACCCGCGTAGCGACCTCGGCACCGAAGAAAGACAGCGCCGACTCACGCGATGCAAGCCAGGCCGATTTGCTCTCCAGATCGAGAAAATGCCCTGCCCCCTGGACCACCGTGAAATGGCTGTCCGCGACATAGTGGGCGAACTGCCGCGCATCCGCTGCCGTGGTGTATTCGTCCCGCTCACCATTGACGAACAATACCGGGATTTTTATCTGGGCAAAGCGCTCCACATAATTTTTGGCACTGAGTTCACGGACCTGGGCAATATGGAACTCGACCTGCCGGTATTCGTGCTCGGCCAGACTGATCAAGTGCTTGAAGTTGTAGAGTTTGAACAGGCGCGGCAAGTATTTGCCCACCGTATCATTGAGCAGGCTGCCGATCTTTCTCTTGTCCCGGGTCGCCAGGTAAGCCTGCCCCTTGTCGAGATAGTCCCGCATCGCTTCATTGATGACCGGGGAAAACGAACTGATGATCGCCCGCTCGACGCTTGGTGGAGATTCAGCAAGCGCCAACATGGCCGATACCCCACCCCAGGATACCGACAATAAAAAATTGACCTGAAAACGTTCGATAAGATCCAGAATAATACGAACTTCATCTTCCTTGCTGACCACACGCCCGAGCGCATTGTGCTCACGTGACTTCCCGGCAAAGGGAAGATCGAACAACACAAGATTAAAATGAGGCTGCAAGTACTTTACTGTTTGCCCGAAAGATCCCGTCGTGGACAGAGCGCCATTGATGAGCAATACCGTCTTGGCCTGCTCTCCGCACCAATACATCTCCGTATAAACATTGAAACCCGCCGCCGTCAGTACCTTCGTTTCCATGCCCTGTACTCCAGAAATATAAACATAAACACGATCATTCTCATCCGTGAAAGCGGCGAATACGTCAATAAAACGTCACAATACAGAATGAAAGATTCGCGAAAGGTTCGAATCCCTGCCCCCTCCTGCAGGAATTGGAATTTTTATAGCCCAGGGCATCTGTGACCGACAAGTCAATGACGCCATGTTTCAGGCGCTCTTGATTGAAATAATGCACCCAAAACGCAGCGCCCCACCTCGATCCTGTAGGGTCACCATCGCCCCACGGGCAGGCCTCACGGGACGTCATGTCAGGGTGTAGCAATTTGCTTACGGATTAATTGACCACTATCTAGAAACATTTTGTTACACATATGCGGCGCAATTAAAAACTGATCTACCCGTAGTTATCCACACAGCCAGCCTGTAAACTTTTCATGACGTAAAAATATACTTACAGAACAGGGTATCGTTTCGCTGAAATTTCGAGAGCACCTGTAAGGCTACTCGTACGGCGCCAGGTGGTTACTTTATTTCCCTCACTGCTAATTCCAAGAAAACTCAATATATTAAGATCGGCCCTGGCAATTACCAGGCAACTTGAACCGCAATCGAAAGCTCACTTCATTTATCCAACCGTTATCATCCCCCGCAATCAGGCAATCACTCATAGCGCGAGTCACATCCGTTATTCCCTCAGCGGCGGCGCCGTACTACATGAGATATATCGACGTACTGAATTGGCTTATTTCACTGACATGCGTTCGCCATGCAAATCAACAACCCAGTTAAGTGGCTGAAGCCTCGGCAAATCGTCACGGAAAGTTTGAAGTTGTAATTAGGGGTTGGGGCTTTTGGCGTAGCGAACCCAACATCAAACCGGTTCATAAATGACATATGACAATCCAGTCAATCAGCTGGCACCACGACCCTCGATACGCACATGGAGCACAGGCAGGAATCAGGCAAGCGCAAGAAAGCCGAAATCACTGTCGCCAGAAAATATCGTAATGGAAAGTTTACAGGCAATCGAAAACGAACCCACATCAGCCGGACACTGGGCAAAAGAGTAAAGAAATAGTTACGAACTACCCGCATCACACCGTCCTCCTGCACTGCCGACCTCTGGCCCACAGGCGTCGCCGGCACCATGCTGGAACTCAACAAGAACAACAGCCCCAGCAGGAGGCAACGATGAAGAGCACGCAGTACCTGGCCCGGGAACCGGACGAGAGTGGCTTTATCCATTACCCGGAACGCGAGCATCAGGTGTGGAACACCCTGATCACTCGCCAACTGGAGGTGATCCAGAACCGCGCCTGCCAGGAATATCTGGATGGCATCGAGCAGCTTGGCCTGCCGCTCGAGCGCATCCCACAGCTAAGTGAAATCAATCGCGTGCTCGAAACCGCTACCGGGTGGCGGGTGGCGCGGGTACCGGCGCTGATTCCCTTCCAGACCTTCTTCGAGCTGCTGGCCAGCAAGCAGTTTCCCGTCGCCACCTTCATTCGCACGCCCGAAGAACTGGACTACCTGCAGGAGCCGGATATCTTCCATGAGATCTTCGGCCATTGCCCCATGCTGACCAACCCCTGGTTTGCCGAATTCACCCACACCTACGGCAAGCTCGGCCTCAAGGCTACCAAAGAGCAGCGCGTCTATCTGGCGCGCCTGTACTGGCTGACCATCGAGTTCGGCCTGCTTGACACTCCAGCAGGCCGGCGCATCTATGGTGGCGGTATCCTCTCTTCGCCGAAGGAAACGCTCTACGCGCTGTCCGATATGCCCGAGCATCAAACCTTCGATCCACTGGAGGCGATGCGCACGCCCTATCGCATCGATATCCTGCAGCCGGTGTACTTCGTTCTGCCGCAGCTCAAGCGCCTGTTCGAGTTGGCTCAGCAAGACATCATGGCGCTGGTGCAGCAGGCCATGCAGTTAGGCCTGCACGCGCCGAAGTTTCCACCGAAAGCCGCGTAGACCGTGACGCGCTCTTGCCCACGGCTGCCGCTGCCCTCTCGCTTCGCTGCCTGGGCGCGGCTGCCACACACGAGCGAGTAGCCCGGATCAAGTCCGGAGCGGCTCGCAGACATCGACCCGGTTTTCATCCGGGCCAAAAAACAGGAGAACCCCATGAGCCTTGCCCAAGCCCAATGCGAAGCCTGCCGCGCCGATGCGCCGAAAGTGTCCGATGAGGAACTGGCCGAGCTGATCCGCGAGATCCCCGACTGGAATATCGAGGTACGCGGCGACCACATGGAGCTGGAGCGCGTGTACCTGTTCAAGAACTTCCGCCATGCCCTGGCTTTCACCAACGCCGTTGGCGCCATCGCCGAGGAAGTCGGCCACCACCCGGCCCTGCTCACCGAATGGGGTAAGGTCACCGTCACCTGGTGGAGCCACGAAATGCGCGGCCTGCACCGTAATGACTTCATCATGGCTGCGCGTACCGATGTACTGGCCGCCCGCGCCGAGGGCCGCAAGTGAGCCATTTCGCCAAGGTCGCCCGCGTGCCGGGCGACCCCATCCTCAGCCTGATGGACGCCTATCGCCTCGACAGCAACCCGGCACGCCTCGACCTCGGCGTTGGCGTCTACAAGGACGCCCAGGGCCTGACACCAATTCCCCGTGCAGTGAAACTGGCCGAGCAGCGCTTGATCGAGGTCGAACAGAGCAAGACCTACATCGGCGGTCACGGCGACGCCGCATTCGGCACACGTCTGAGTCAGCTGGTGCTGGGTGCGGACTCGGCATTGCTCGCCGGGCAACGCGCCGGCGCGACGCAAACGCCGGGCGGCACCGGCGCCCTGCGCCTGGCCGGCGATTTCATCCACCACTGCCTGCCTGGGCGTGGCATCTGGCTGAGCGATCCGACCTGGCCGATCCATGAAACCCTGTTCGCCGAGGCCGGGCTCAAGGTCGGTCACTACCCCTATGTCGGCAGCGACAACCGTCTCGACGTGGAGGCCATGATCGCCACCCTGGCCCACCTGCCCAAGGGCGACGTGGTCTTGCTGCATGCCTGCTGCCACAACCCGACCGGCTTCGACCTCGCCCCGCATGACTGGAAACGCGTGCTGGAAGTGGTCAAGGCACGCGAACTGCTGCCGCTGATCGACTTTGCCTACCAGGGCTTCGGTGACGGCCTGGAAGAGGATGCCTGGGCGGTACGTCTGTTCGCCGCCGAGCTGCCGGAACTGCTGATCACCAGTTCCTGCTCGAAGAACTTCGGCCTGTATCGCGAGCGTACCGGTGCCCTGATCGTCTGCGCTGGCGAAGCCGACAAGCTCGTCGACATCCGCAGCCAACTGGCGTCCATCGCCCGCAACCTGTGGTCGACGCCACCTGCCCACGGCGCTGCGGTAGTCGCGCAGATCCTCGCCGACGACGACCTCAAACGCCTGTGGCAGGAGGAACTGGAAAGCATGCGCCTGCGGGTTGCCAGCCTGCGTTGCGGCCTGGTCGACGCACTGGCCCCGCACGGCTTGGGCGAGCGCTTCGCGCACATCGCCGAGCAGCGCGGCATGTTCTCTTACACCGGTCTGTCACCGCTGCAGGTACAACGCCTGCGCGAGGAATTCAGCGTGTACATGGTCGGCAGTGGTCGCGCCAACGTCGCTGGGCTGGATGCCGGCAGGCTGGATCAACTGGCCAGCGCCATCGCCCGGGTGTGCGTGAACTGAGGCAGCAGGCGGAGGTCTTTAAGACCTGCCGCCTGCCATCTTCAGCGCTATAGTGCGGTCATCGCCATTCACGACGGATTCGCCAATGGCCGTACCCAGCAACATCCTGTTTCGCGCCTACCAGCGCATCATTCACAGCCTGGCGTTCTACCCGACGCTGATCGCCATCGGCTTCTTCGTGCTCTGCCTGCTGACCATGGCCGCGGAATACCAGCCCTGGATAATGTCGCTCAAAAGGCAGTTCGACCTTGGTCTGGTGCGCAACGCCGACAATGCCAGGCTGATTCTCGGCACCCTGGTCGCGGGCATTCTGTCGCTGATGGTATTCAGCTTCTCGATGGTCATGGTGGTGCTCAACAATGCCGCAGCCTCGCTTTCGCCGCGGGTGATTCCGGGGCTGATCAGCAGCAAGGGCCACCAGAAGACCCTGGGCATCTACCTCGGCAGCATCCTCTATGCACTGCTGCTGATCACCACCATCGAACAAGGCGACAGCGACCGCGTACCAAGCCTGGGCGTGCTGATCACCCTGGTGCTGGGCATCACCTGCCTGGGTTTGTTCGTGCACTTCATCCGCTCGATCTCGCAGTCGATTCAGGTCGAACACATCCTCAGCAACCTCTACGGCGCCAGCCTGGAGAAGCTCGACGCCTGCAGCCTTGGCGCGGCCTCGTACGACGCCGAGCCACAGTGGCCGGACGACAGTGACTGGGTCACGGTCAACGCGCAGCGCAACGGCTACTTCAAGGAACTCAACGTCAACGAGGTCAACGCACTGCTGCAGCGTCACCAGGTACGAATGACCGTACTCGCCCACCGCGGTTTCTTCGTCAGCGAGGGGCACCCGCTGTTTCGCCTGGAACGCCCGCTGGACGAGGCCACCTGCCAGCAACTGCTCGACTGCTTCGACTTCTTCATCGAAGAGTACGCCAGCAGCCATTACTTCTTCGGCTGCCGGCAGATGTCGGAGATCGCGGTGAAGGCGCTGAGCCCCGGCATCAACGATCCGGGTACGGCAATCAAGACGGTGGATCTGCTCAGCGTGCTGCTGAGCAGACGCCTGGCGCTGCCCGAATGCGACTTCGCCAGCCTGCCCGACGAGCCGCCAAGGCTATGCTATCGGGAACTGTCGCTGGACCAGTTGCTGCTGCAACTATTGGGGCCGATACGCGCCTACGGTGCAGCAGACCTCAGCGTCCTGGTCGGCCTGCTGCAAGCCTTCAAGAACCTGCTGCACCGCCCCGCCAGCCCCCAGCAACGCGCCGACCTGCTGCGCCATGCGCGCAGCGTGCGAGATACCGCCGAACGACATCTCAGCGAGCGTCGCGAACGTGAAGAAATCAACGACTTCATCGCGCGCATCAATCGTACGTTGCAAGGCGCAGACCAGCCGCTGATGCCCCTGCAGGTCGCAAGCCAAGCCCCATGATGGGGCGAGTTTTGCCTCGAAAAAATTGCACGACCGTTTATCAGCAAAAATAATCATTAAAAATCAATAAGTTGCTAACACATAACGAAATCCATGGCGTGCTTCATGCTTGCTATCAGGGGCACAGTTCCCTAGGGTAGTTCGCATGTGGTCCCTGATTGCCCCCATCAGCTCATTGCTGAGCGGGGTCGCGTTACTCCTGCTCGGCAATGGCCTGCTCAACACCCTACTGACCCTGCGTGGCGCCGCCGAAGGCTACTCCACCACGATGCTCGGACTGATCATGTCCGGGTACTTCGTCGGGTTCCTTCTCGGCACCTGGCTGGCGACTCCGCTGGTCAGACGCATCGGGCACATTCGCGCGTTCGCCTGTTGCGCAGCGCTGGCCGCAATCGCCGCCCTGCTCCACCTGCTGCTGATCGACCCGTGGGTCTGGCTGGGTTTGCGCGTGCTCTACGGCCTGGCCCTGGTGACGCTGTACATGGTCATCGAGAGCTGGCTCAACGCCCAGGCGCCCAATGAGAAACGCGGCCAGATTTTTGCCGTGTACATGGCAGTCAACCTCGGTGCCCTGGCACTGGCCCAACAACTGCTGCACCTGGCTGATCCGGTGCAATTCACCCTGTTCGCCATTGCTGCCATCCTGATCAGCGCCGCACTGATGCCCATCACTCTCACCCGGCAGACACAGCCGAGCTTGCCGGAAACGCTGCCGAGCAACCTGCGCCAGCTGTGGGGTATCGCGCCGCTGGCCATCGTCGCTGCTGGCTTGTCCGGCCTGGCACTCGGCGCCTTCTGGGGTATGGCGCCGGTCTACGCCAGCCTGGCCGGCTTCGATACGCCCGGCGTAGGCCTGCTGATGACGGCGACCATTCTCGGCGGCGCCCTGCTGCAGTGGCCCATCGGCATCTACTCCGACCGCCACGACCGCCGCCAGGTGCTGTTCTGGGTCGTGGTCCTGGCCGTGGTCCTGGCACTGGTCATGAGCCTGTTGCCAGCCGGGCCGCTGCTACTCGGCGCGATCTTCATCTGGGGCGGCCTGGCCTTCGCCATCTACCCCATCGCCGTGGCACAACTGATCGACCAGCTACGCAGCGACGAGATTCTTTCCGGCTCCGCCAGCCTGCTGATGGTCAACGGTATCGGTTCGGTATGCGGGCCGCTGCTGGCCGGCGTACTGATGGAGCAACTGGGCGCCGGCGCATTGCCGCTGTACTTCGCCTGCACCCTCGGCCTGCTGGCTGCCTATACCCTTTACCGGCTGCGCCACGTCAGCGACCTGGTGACTGGCGACGCTGCGCACTTCGTACCGATGCTGCGCACCAGCCCTACCGTGCTGGAGCTGATGCCCGATGCACCACCCCATGATTCGACGGAGGAGACAACTCAGTCCTGAAGTCATAGAACCTGTTCAAAGACTCGCGAGCTAGAGCCAGGCAAAGCGAAGTCGAGCGAAGAAGCGATCGGAGTCGCGTTCGACTTTACGAGTTGTAAATGAGCATTCTGAGCTCGGCTACAACGCAGCACGGCATACGCGCAGCAGTCTCGGGACAGGTTCTTAAAGGCTGTTTCGGCAAGGCCTTGAGCCTACCCCAAGCAGCCAGAAACCCGGCCCGTCGGCCGCTCGCAATCGAGCAGAACCGTACCGGCCACTTCTGGAGAAACAACGATGCTATTAGCTACCGACCTGGATGGAACCTTTCTCGCTGGCAATCCCGAAGATCGTCTGAGCCTCTATCAGACCATCGCCGCGCACCCGGAGATCAAGCTCGCCTATGTCACCGGGCGCAGCCTGGAGGCCGTGCTGCCACTGCTGGCGGACCCGACGCTGCCGCAGCCGGACTACATCATCGCCGACGTCGGCGCGACCCTGGTGCACGGCGATAGCCTGCAACCGATCCAGCAATTGCAGAGCCTGGTCGATACCCGCTGGCCCGGTGAGACCCAGGTCGCCGGGGCCGTCGAGCCATTCGGTCTGGAACGCCAGGACGTGCCGCAGGCGCGCCGCTGCTCCTACTTCTGCACGCCCGAACAGGCGGCCAATCCACAACTGCGCCAGATCGCTGACGAGCTGGGTTGCGACCTGCTCTACTCCGCCGAGCTGTACCTGGATTTTCTGCCCAAGGGCGTGAACAAAGGCAGCAGCCTGCAGGCCCTGGCCGACTGGCTGGAGCTGAGCCACGACCAGGTACTGGCCGCTGGCGATACGCTCAATGACCTGTCCATGCTCAGTTCCAGCTTCCACGGCGTGTGCGTCGGCCAGTCGGAAACCGCCCTGCTGGAAGCCACGCGCAGCCACTCGCGTACCCTGCACGCCGAGCGCCCGGGTTGCGGCGGCATTCTCGAGGCCTTCGCCCATTTCGGTTTTCTCGGTGAACACGGTATCGCCGCCGAACGCCGCCAGGCCGCACAACCGGGCAAGGCCGAGCTGGTGATGGTCTATCACCGCCTGCCCTATGAGGAATACCGTAATGCCGCCGGCAAGCTGCAGCGTCGTCGCCCGACCTCGCCCAACGGCATCATTCCCACCCTGCTCAGCTTCTTCGGCGATGGCCGCCCCGGTTCCTGGGTTGCCTGGGCGGTGCATGAGAACGACGACGAGCCGTTCGACAGCCACACCACGGTGGACGCCGAACGCTATCCCAAGCTCACCGCCGCGCGGGTCAAGCTGAGCAAGGAAGAAGTCGATATCTTCTACAAGCGCTTTTCCAAGGAAGCCTTCTGGCCGACGCTGCACACCTTCTGGGAACGCGCCACCTTCAACGAGGACGACTGGCAGGTGTTCTGCAAGGTCAACCGCGCCTTCGCCGAACGCACCGCACTGGAAGCCGCCGAAGGCGCCATCGTCTGGCTGCACGACTACAACCTGTGGATGGTGCCTGCCTACCTGCGCGAGCTGCGCCCGGACCTGCGCATCGCCTTCTTCCACCACACCTACTTCCCCTCGGCGGACGTGTTCAACGTGCTGCCCTGGCGCCGGCAGATCGTCGGCAGCCTGCTGCAGTGCGACTACATCGGCTTCCATATCCCACGCCAGGTGGAGAACTTCGTCGACGTCGCCCGTGGCGTGTTCCCGCTGAAAACCCTGGAACGGCAGAACTGCGCACCGCGCTTCATCACCTATGGCTGCGCCGTGGGTCTGGAGCGCATGACCACCGCGCTGGATACCGGCACCCGCCAGGTCAAGCTCGGCGCCCATCCGGTCGGCCTGGACATCGAGCGCGTACGCAACGCCCTGGAAGCGCCGAAGATCAAGGAACTGATGGCGCAACTGCGCGAGGAAATGAAGGGTGTGAAGCTGATTCTCTCGGTAGAGCGCCTCGACTACACCAAGGGCATCCTGGAAAAGCTCAATGCCTACGAGCGCCTGCTCGCGGACAACCCCGAGCTGATCGGCAAGGTCACCCTGGTCACCGTGTGCGTGCCGGCGGCCAAGGAAATGACCATCTACGACGAGCTGCAGACCCAGATCGAACAGGCGGTCGGCCGCATCAACGGCCGCTTCGCCCGCATCGGCTGGACGCCGCTGCAGTTCTTCTTCCGCAGTTTGCCGTTCGAGGAGGTCAGCGCCTGGTACGCCATGGCCGACGTCATGTGGATCACCCCATTGCGCGACGGCCTCAACCTGGTGGCCAAGGAGTTCGTCGCAGCGCAAGGCCTGCTCGGTGGGCGTGGTGTGCTGGTGCTATCGGAATTCGCCGGCGCCGCCGCCGAGCTCAAGGGTGCGCTGCTAACCAACCCGCATGACCCGGCTGACCTGGCGCAGACCTGCTACCTGGCCCTGAACCTGCCCAAGAGCGAGGCGCAGGCGCGCCTGCGCGAGCTGTTCGATATCGTCTGCTACAACGACATCCGCCGCTGGGGCGAGGAGTTTCTCGCAGGCGTGCAGGTGCAGCACGAACCCACGCCGCTGACGCTGGCGAGCTAGGCTTTGTACGAAAAGTGCCTGCGCTTGGTGATGCTGCGTTGAAATCACTCTCAGAATGCTCATTTACAGCACGTAAACTGCGCTTCTTCGAGCGATTTCGCCTTGCCTGACCTTCGCTCGACGACTTTTCGTACGGAGCCTAGCAGCGCTCACACGCGGAGGCTGCGCCTTGTGGGAGGCGCTTTAGCGGCGAGCTTCTCGCTTGATCGCGGCTAACGCGCAATGCCGCACAGGGTGCAATCCCACTTTCCCGGATTGTACCCTGCCGCCGTCAACCCTCCTGGCTATCGACCACGCAGTTGATCATCCAGGACACACCGAAACGGTCGGTGAGCATGGCGAAGCGGGTCGCCCAGAAGGTTGCCTGCAGCTCCATCTGCACCGAACCGCCAACCGACAATGCCTCATACAGGCGCTCGGCCTCAGGCACGTTGTCCACCTGCAGGGAAACGGAACAGCCCTTGATCCCCTCATAGGGGTACTGCGGCAAATTATCGGAGGCCATCAGCACCTGTTCGCCGACGGTCAGGCAAACGTGCATGACACGCTGCTGGTACTCGGCCGGAACCTCCATATCCTCAGGGCTGTCAGCGTAGCGCATCATCTCCAGCTTCCCGCCGAAGACCTCGGCGTAGTGGTTGAAGGCCTCCTCGCACTGGCCGTCGAACATCAGGTAGGCATGTATCTTCATCATTACTCTCCTTGATTTTCACTGCTCATGCGCGCGCGAATACGTTCTTCCTGCTCGCGCAACTCGGGGGTGAACTCGGCGCCGAAATCCTCGGCCTCGAAAATCTGCCGAATCTCGATATCGGACTCGCCAGGCATGGGGTTGGGGCAACGCTTGACCCACTCGCTGCAGGCCTGCAGCGACTCGCACTGAAAGATCCAGAAGCCGGCTACCAGCTCCTTGGTCTCCATGAAGGGGCCATCGATCACCGTGCGCTGCGCACCGGAAAATCTCACCCGCGCGCCCCTGGAGCTGGGGTGCAAGCCTTCTGCCGCCTGGGTCACGCCCGCTGCAGCCAGCTCCTCGTTGTAACGGCCCATGGCCGTCAGCAACTCTTCGCTGGGCATCGCACCGGCTTCGGAATACGCGGTCGCCTTGACAATCACCATGAAACGCATCGCCTTTCTCCTTGTTCGAGTCGAAGTCGCGCGCAGGGTGTCTCCCTACGGCTGACAGTGAACCCAGGGCGGGGTTCTATGCAGTAGTCGAATGGGCGAAGAAAGAATCGACAGACCGGCTGAAAAAAGTTGCCGCGCGCTGCGCGCCACCGCGTCATTCGCCGTACTCACCGTCATTCACCTTGGTATCGCTGCCCCAATCTGCGGGATACATGCCCTCCTTCACCAAGCGATGAAAGCTGGACCACGGCCAATCTGCCACGCAATCGACCAAGCCATGCTTCACCGGATTGAAATGCAGGTAATCCATATGCCGACGGTAATCCTCTTCGTCGCGAATACGCTGTTCCCACAAGCACCGCTGCCACAGACCTGACTCACGACGCAAACTGCGGCTCAAGCTGATCGAACCGAACCCCGGCAAAGCCTGAGAAGTCAGGCGCTTGATCATCGACCAGCGTGAGCCAAAATCTGCATCCCCCTCAGGCAGACGCCAGACACAATGCAGATGATCGGGCAGCAGTACCCAGCCTTCGATGATGAAGGGACGGTGTAAACGGACTCGTTCGATGGCGCGGCGCAAGGCTGCGCGCAATGGCGCATCGGTCAACACGCAGAGGCGTTGGTGGCTTACCAACGTAAAGAAATGGCAGGCGCCCGCTTCGCGGGCGCGGTGGTAATCGGACATTCCCTGTCTCCTGAATCCTTGCCGGCAGATTCAGGATAGTCGGCGGTGCGCGCAGCGCACCCTAGGGGTTGAACGGCGCAATTCCCGCAGGGTGCGTCATGCGCACCTGTGCCGCCCCCAATCAAACGCGGAAGCGGCTGACCATTGCTTGCAGCTGACCGCCCAGGCGCGCCAGCTCGGCCGAGGATTTGGCCGTTTCGTCGCTGGCGGTGGCGGTCTGTTCGGAAACGTCACGCACACTGAGAATGCTACGGCTGATTTCCTCGGCCACGGCGCTCTGCTCTTCCGCTGCGGCGGCGATCTGCTGGTTCATCGACTGAATGCTGGACACCGCCTGGGTGATGCTGCCCAGCGAGTCACCAGCCTTGCGCGTCAGCTCGACGCTGCTGTCGGTCAGATCGCGACTGTTGCGCATCACCGCAGCGACCTGCTGGGTGCCGCTCTGCAGCCCGGCGATCAAGGCTTCGATCTCTTCCGTGGACTTCTGCGTGCGCTGGGCCAGACCGCGGACTTCATCGGCGACCACGGCAAAACCGCGCCCAGCCTCACCGGCACGCGCCGCTTCGATGGCAGCGTTGAGCGCCAGCAGATTGGTCTGCTCGGCCACCGACTTGATCACGTCCATGACGCTGCCGATCTTGTCGCTTTCCTGCTGCAGGCCATTCATCGCCTCGCTGGAACGGCTGACCTCGGCGGCCAGGCGCTCGATCTGCGCAATCACCTCGGCAACCACCTGATCTCCCATGCGTGCCTGACCATCGGCCTGGTTGGCGGCCTGCGAAGCCTGCTCGGCATTGCGCGCGACTTCCTGCACCGTGGCCGACATCTCGTGCATGGCGGTAGCGACCTGATCGGTCTCGCTCTTCTGGCTATTGGCACCGGCGCTGGTCTGCTCGGTAACCGCCGACAACTCCTCGGCAGCACTGGCGATCTGCGTCACGCTGTCACGAATGCCTGAGATCAGCTCGCGCAGGGTACTGGCCATGTACTGGATACCCTGCTGCAGCTGGCCCATCTCGTCGCGACGCTCGACCTGCACGGTAGCGGTCAGATCGCCCTCAGCGATGCGCTGGACTGCGCCCAGGGTTTCCTGCAGCGGACGAGTGATCTGTCGGGTGATAATCCAGGCAGCCAGCACACCGAACAACAGCGCCAGCAACGTGGTGATGATCTGCAGACTGCGCGCAGTGGCGGTTTCTTCGTCACGACGGTCGATCTGGAGCTGTACCAGCGCCTTGTTGTCCTTGACGATCTGGTAGCCTTCCTGGGTCATTTCAGCACGAGCGGCGACGATATTGTCGTTGGCCTGACTGAAGCGCTGCACTTGCACCTGATAGGCATCGAGACCAGCGCGCACAGCGCTGATGGCGCCGGCTTGCTCGCCGGCGAAGGCCGCCGCCAGCGCGTCGATGCTCTGCACGGCACGCTCGACCTGGGTGCGCATCGCCTGTTCGGTAGTGGCGTTGGGATTTGCCGTAAAGCCGCGCACTTCATAACGGGTCAGCTGCATGTGTTCACGCACATCGCGCACGGCCTGGTAACGCTGGAAACGACGCTCGTCGTCCTGCGGAATCTGCTGCACGACCTTGTACAGGTTTTCAAGCTCGGCAAATGCCTGCTTCGCCAGGCTGCCCATTTGCTCGCGGGCAGCACGTGCGGTGCGATAGCCCTCGTCCATGCGCTTGAAGGACTGCCGGTACAGCTCGATCTGCTCGGCCTGCTGCTTCAGCAGGCGAACGTTCTCGGCACTGCGAAAGCGACTGCGTACGTCGGCATGCGCGTCGCTGTAGCTGTTCAGCGATTTCTGCACCACCTCGGCCATCTTCTCGTCACCGTTATCCAGCATGTAACGCAGACGGTCGACACGCAGCTCAGTCAGCAGATTGCTAAGGTGATTGATGTCGGCAGTCCAATTGCTGCGCTGGATAAGGCTGCCCATGCTGGTCCAGGCAACGCTTGCGAGGATCAAGGTCAGGGCCAGCACCATACCGAAGCCTAGCGCCAGCTTGTGGGTCACGCGGATGTTAGCGAACCAGGTATTCATAACAATTCTCCAACTGCGGGTGTTTCAGGTTTCGCTGGAGAATTGTTTTTGTTGAAGCCAGCACAGGGAGTAGCTGACGAACAGGGCGGCCGCTACGACACAGAATTTAAACCCATACGCAGTGCTGTAGCGTCGCAGCGGCCATTCTGCGACGCCGTTCAAACTATTCAGGCCAATAGCTGCAGAGCCTCGGCGCTGCATTGCTGGATCCGCGCCCAATCGCTGTTGGCCACCCACTCGCGCTGGAACATCCAGGTGCCGCCCACGCACATCACGTTGGGCTGTGCCATGTAGCGTTGCAGGTTGTCCGGAGTGATGCCGCCGGTTGGGCAGAAACGCACGCCCCCGAAAGGCCCGGACAGCGCCTTGAGCGCCGCGACACCACCGCAGACCTCCGCCGGAAATAGCTTGAAGCGGCGATAGCCGAGGGCGTAGCCGGTCATCAGATCCGACGCACTGCTCACGCCTGGCAGCATGGGCAGAGGGTTGTCCAGCGCCGCCAGCAGCAGCTCACGCGTGCTGCCTGGCGTGACGATGAACTGCGCACCGGCGGCGGTCGCCGCGGCAAGCATGTCCTGATCCAGCACGGTACCGGCGCCAACGCAGAGCTCGGGACGCTCGGCGCGCAGGCGGCGAATCGCCTCCAGGCCATGCTCCGAGCGCAGGGTCACTTCCAGCACCCGCAGGCCACCGGCGGCCAGGGCGTCGGCCAGTGGCAGGATATCCGCCTCACGGGCGATGGTGATCACCGGCATGATCCGCGCCTGAGCGCAGATGCGGTCGATCTCGGCGATTTTGTCGGCCATGCGCGCACGCTGGTCTTG
>Ga0208645_1000590_pt1 | contig 37433 bp, 59 predicted proteins | sample VirMetDEL_Sep_01_FD_184519 | JGI IMG/M metagenome (GOLD analysis project Ga0208645, IMG submission 184519) | Aqueous microbial communities from the Delaware River and Bay under freshwater to marine salinity gradient to study organic matter... | ecosystem: Environmental > Aquatic > Marine >... | reverse complement strand
TTATATCCTCGAATATCATAATGAGTAAATGTGTTGTACCGACCTAAACCACCTTCCTTCATTTTGCCTTGCGAGATAAGCTCTTCAATCAAATCCGCTACCTCTTGCGGGGTCATCCCGTCCACTATAATGTCTGCTGCACAAGCGTATAGGTGCTGTGAGTTCTTTGCTCCACCTATCCTGGTATTATAGTCTCTGTGTCGATAGCCCGAATTGACTCTTATTGCTGCGCCGGCATAATCTCGAAGTACTTGCAAGTTCTCTGCTAGTTCGATTACATTCTCAATGTACTCCTGTGGAATACGAGTGCCATCGTTGCAGCAAAACTCACGTATGTTGAAGTTGTCGGTCAGTTGCATTACTTCAAATATAACAATTCTGTGTAAACTCCGTCTTCCTCTTTTAGAATCAGCCCCTCTAACATAAGTCCGTTAAACTCCTGGATCTTATGCCCCGCCCCTTCGGCATCTATCTGATCACATAATAATAAGTCATTGTCTCTGTTGCCTCCGGTTATGTGATGCAGATACTTGCCCTCTAGTGCTTTTCTAGGAACTCCTGTCATATTAGTGAACGACTCGCTTACATTCTCAATAAGCACACCAAACTCTGTGCGTACCATTCTGACAATACCAATCTTGTCCGTGTTCGTTAGAGCATCTGCAATGCGAATATATCGCTTACGACTGACTGAGTTCGTTCCCAACTTCTCCAAGATGCCATCGAGTTTATTTATCGTGGCATCCGCTTTATTCCCCGCGAACTTGAATTTCATTTCTGTATCTCCTTAATCAACGCCTTCAACTCCTCTAGCTTCTCCACCACGTGCCTCATCTCCATCGGGTCAGGTAACTTCTCCTCCACTAGCGCAATGATCCGCAAAGACTTGTCAGATAGATCGTGTAGCTTCTCGTCCTTCTCTTTGTTATCCTTGTAGAACGTGTATGCAAAAAACCCCAAGACAAATACGAGCGCACCAAAGGCAACCCCATTGTATGGAGTAATCTTAAATGCGTGTTCTGCTGCCTCCTGTGTCAGGTCAAATATTAAACTGCTCATTTTCCCGTGCTTTCTTTGTGTGGTTCTCGTCTATTGCATTAAGTATCCCGGCTAGTAATCTACCCATACCCGTCAAATACCCTCTCTCTTCATTCACTCCCGTCACATGGCTGACCGTCAAATCGGGACTTCCGTATTCTTTCCTGCCCAACTTGTTCTTCAAGAACCAATCGTTGAACACATCCCTGCAAAGTACATTACCCTTCTGATCGTCCGCAAAAGCTAGTTGGTGGTAGTATGCCTCCATTTTTGTCGTAAAGTGGCTTATCCGACCTCTAATGATGCTTCTCGCTAAGAATTTAATATGCACGTAGATAAATGCAAACGTACCGAACGTCAACATCAGTAGCCTTGCGGCAATCATAAGTACTAAACTTTTTATCATTGTGGTATCTCGCAATAATCGTATGTCTCCGGTAGCATAAAACTAAACTCTGCACTTATACCCACATAGTCGCTACCATGCTCGTGGACAAAGTTACTCATCTCTGCGGAACGCTCGAATTGGAATCCGTGTATGTACTGCTCGTAATCCATAACAGCAATAAAGTCATCCATAATCTTATCACAGTCACTCAAGGCATCCTTCTCGTTATCCATGTTCTTGTTGAGAACATCCATAAATACAACCTGCATCTTCACTTCCCTGGACGTACCTTGGACTGTCACCCCGTTATTGTAGAACCACATCACCACACCATTTGTATTAGTTGTGTCTACCTTTTCAGGAGTGGTGTACAGAACAGATCCGATCATATAGTGATCGAACCCGAACTCTTCTAGCTCTATTTTTAATTCGTTTAGGGTCACACCAATTCTCTTAAATAGGTTAGTGCTGCGTTAATGTCTGTCATTGGCAGCGTGTAATTTGCTGCATCCTCAATCGTAGTGAGTGCCTCAATCTGTGCACGTGTTGTTTCGTGTATCTGATAGAACTCGCCTATCTTCGTCTTGAGGCTGTTCAGTTCGTTGTTGCGCCCCGTGTCTTTCAAGTAGTCGTGATGATGTTTGCCCTCATCAAAGGCTGCTCTACGGTAGCCCTGTAATTCAAGTAGTAGCTCTTTCTTTAGCTGCGCCAAGGTCTTGTTAAGGCTAACCACCTCAAACGTGTAGTTTGCTCCGTCAGCAATAATGTTCGTAGTCCGCTTGTGCGTTCTGCTGTTATATGTCGGCTGCACCAAAGGCTTAAAACCATACGCCCCACAGTTGTCTGCTGTGAGGGTTATATGCTCATCCTTCGCTGCATCGAATATTTTAGGCAGCTTGTTGTACTTGACTATCTTGTTATTTTCTTCTCTTGCGTACATATTAACTTGTAAAATCTCCGTATGCTAGTCCACTCCCTGAGTTGTATAGGTTGGTTACGTCTGTGCTGCTTAACTCTCTGCTCCAAATACCCACCTCGTCAAGTATTCCATTAAAAAATTGACCAAACGGAGAGTTGAAGCGACCAAACTGAACAATCACATTTGAATGTACTAATCCTGTATTAGTAGCAGTTCCCTCTAACGAACCATTAACATATACGGATAAAGCCCCAGTAGAATAGTTCATTGTAGCGACTATGTGATACCATGTTGCTGTGGATACACTAATTAAGTTTACATATCCATTCCAAGGATTCCCTCCAAAACCTACATCTAAAGTACTGCTAAATAGTCCTGCTGTAAAAGCGGGTCTATCTTGGTAGCTATTGTCTTCTATGGTGATAATTCGGTCTTTGGGAGTAACCGTAGTGGGGATGACATCCGCCTTAAACCAAAACGATATGGTTTTTGTACCTGATGCGAAGCCAGTCCAAGTGCCAGTTGTTGCGTAGTCGTTAGAACCATCAAAATCTAGGGCATCATCAATAATGCCTGTGGCTCCATAAGTAGCTCCATTATTTGTTACGTCACGCGCCCCGTGACTATCCGCAAGTGTACCACTAGCTTCGTCTAGCTTCCAATAGCTTTCAAGGTCTGTGAGTAACCCGTTAGATGCCCCCGCAGGTGCTGTCGCTTTGTTTACGAATATCATTGCCTAATCCCCATGTAAACCTTTAACCCTTTGGCGGGTGTTACGTGAACTGAATCTATATCTATCGTGATAATATCCCCTACTGCTAGACTTGTTGTAGTCAAGTCAGGAGGTGTTGCTGCCGTGGTCGTTGTTTTCTCTGTTGCGTCAAAGTCGAGTTTGTTCGTGGTCATTATCGTTGTGCCGTTAATGTTCACATCGACTACCATCGTTCCTGTTGGAGCTCCTGCTGTCGAGTTAGTTGCATACAAGTAAAACGGACTAGAATCGCTTTGCAGAATCGTTCCCGCAATAGGGCTAACAAAATCCCCCGCTATGTTCGTGCCTACCGCGCAGTCTGTGTCAGGGTCTACACAATCGAACACAATCCACTCTATATTCCGCTTACTCGCTACAAACTGGTCTATCGGCATTGCCCGTGTAGTGTCCGTGCCTGTATCTATCTCGGCTGTGGTTGCTAATTCAACTAGCCCCTCTGCCGTCTTACTCGCTGTCGATATGCCTAGCGTAGTACGTGCAGCACTCGCATCTGCATCGTCTACCAAACTTGCCCCGAATGTGCTGATAGTTGTATTTGCAGGAAGCGAAAGGGTTTTTATGTCTGCATCTACCTCAGAATCCATTAAAGCCCCCGCAGCCGTCACATTAGCTGTGTCGGTTACATCTGCGCCTGTTTCAATGCCATCAAGTTTAGTCTTATCCCCATCTACAAACGCACCCTCTGCGGGTTTGACTTGCAACGTACTCGTGTCAAGTGCCTTAATTCCCGCCAAATCCGTAACTTCAGAATCCATGAGCGCACCCGCAGCCGTTACGTTGGTGGTATCCGTTACGTCTGCACCATCCTCCACATTAATCAATGACCGAACCTGTGCTGCTGTAAGTTCCTCACTATCGCCACTGCCTGCCGTAACCCTACCAAGTATCCGATCAGCCGCAACATTTGAAACAACATCTACTGTCGTTCCGCTTGAAAAGTCGCTAAAATCAACGTATTTGAGATTGTCGCTATCTGATGCGTCTTGCACAAGAACTTTATCCGTTGCTTGTGGTGTTCCTGCGTCCGATAGTGTTGCTCCGCTTAATGCAGATACTACGTTTGTTTCGTCAGTTACATCTGCTCCCGTTTCTATCCCGTCTAACTTGGTTTTATCACCATCGACAAATGCACCTTCACTCGGCTTGACTTGTAGAGTTGAGGTATCAAGTGATTTTATCCCCGCAAGGTCTGTAAGCTCCGAATCCATCAAAGCCCCCGCTGCCGTTACATTGGCTGTATCTGTAACATCCGCACTTGCTTCAATACCTGACAACTTGCTCTGCTCTGCATCGGTGAAAGCGTTAGTATCTGCTTCGCCTTCGTAGGCTGCCTTTATTTCCGCTCCCGTCTGATCTGCCGTTGCGCCATCTTCGACATTTATCAACGTCCGAACTTGAGTCGCTGTCAATTCTTCGCTATCGCCCGACCCCGCAGTAACTCGACCTAATATTCTATCTTGTGCTACATTTGAAACCACATCTACCGTAGTGCCTGAACTAAAGTCGCTGAAATCAACGTACTTTAAGTTGTCTGAGTCGGAAGAATCCTGCACTAGCACTTTGTCGGTTGCCTGTGGTGTACCCGCATCGGTTAGAGTCGCTCCGCTCAAGGCTGATACTACATTCGTCTCGTCCGTAACATCTGCCCCCGTTTCAATCCCAGCAAGTTTAGTCTGCTCCGCATCCGTGAAAACGTTGGTGTCTAAGTTGCTCTCGTAAGCTGTTTTTATCTCTGCTGCCGTTTGGTCTGCCGTTGCCCCCGTTTCAATCCCATCGAGTTTTGTCTTATCGCCATCAACGAAAGCCCCTTCTGTTGGTTTCACTTGCAGCGTTGATGTGTCAAGTGATTTTATCCCTGCTAAGTCTGTGACTTCCGAATCCATCAAAGCACCAGCAGCCGTTACATTTGTGGTATCTGTTACGTCTGCCCCGTCCTCGACATTTATCAGAGTTCGGAAGTTCGGCAAAGTCAAAGCCTCCACACTCCCGCTACCCGCAGAACTACGAGCCAAAACCCTGTTAGTAGCAATGTTCGATATCTTGTCAAATGTTACAGCATCATTATCTATCTCAGCAGTTCCAACCGTATCAAGTGCTGCCAAAGCCCCTGAGTCTGTTATGTCTGTTAGTGTGTGCGTGTGGCTTGAATCAGCCTTGCCGTCAATCTGCGTTTGAATTGCAGATGTTACCCCGTTGAGATATTGAAATTCGGTATTTGACACAGATGCGTCCGCGATCTTCGCAGCATCTATACCCGCTTTCAGTTCTTCGTCACCTATGTTTGATACGGTGTTGTTATCCGCATCAATGGTTTTATTGGTGATAGTCTGAGCAGCGGTCAATCCCACCAACTGCTCTGCGATAGATGCGGGGTCATAGGTGGACGTAGACATATCCCCACTACCGGCAGTTACCATAGTCAAGAACTCACTCTTGGTGATAGAGTACATCTTACCCGCAGAGGTATCCCACCATATAATAAGATCATCATTGGCGGTTGCTGCCGCTAATATCGCATCGAACTCGCTTGGATTTTTACGCCTTGTCATTCTACTAATATTCTGTCGTTATCTTCATCCGATATGTATGTTCCGTTCTCGTCAACTAAGTGTACGTACATAGCCGCCTCACACACATCAAACTCTGCCTTTTGGTGCAAGGTGACAAATAGTTGGTGTCCTACATAATCACTTCTGTCGTAGTGTACGAAATTCACCTTCGTTGCCGACCTGTCAAACTGATAGCCCTCATCGTACTGCTTAGTGTCTAGCCAAGCTAGTAAGTCTTGCGCTATCTTATCTGTGTCACTTATCCCCTCAATCTCATTGCTCATATCCTTCTGCAACACATCCATGATCCGAACATCGAACGTGAAGGACTTACGAGTTTCCTCGACTTCACTACCATTCAAGTAGAACCACAGAACAAATCCATTCAAGTCATCAGTATCAATCTCCGGGGCTGCACCAAAAATGGTGTCATTCACCATCAGATGACTGCTTCCGAAGTCCTCTATTATCGCTATTGCCTCGTTTAAGGTCATTCTTCTTCTTCTCGTACAACCTCAAAGTCTTGAGGTTCTTCTTGTCTCTACCCCTATTCACACCACTCATCACCCATATATATATCTAGTCCTAAGTGCTTCTTCCCTTTATTGCCACCCAAGTAAATGCTTGTTCGGTATGGTCTTCCTGTTGGATGTATGATGTCATACCCCGTTCCTGGATTATCATACAGAGGGAAAGTACTCTTGTTCTCCTTCAAGTACTTGACCAATCTGTTCGCATAGAACTTAGCCTTGTTAAAGTAGTTGTTCTCTAACCTGCGGATTTCCTCTTGGTCGGCTGGTTGCATATTGTCACCATCACGAGTCTGCACACCCATATTGCTCATCTGATAGGTCGTAGGGCGCACAATGTCGCACATGATCCAATACAGCATAGCGTTATGAATGTAATCCTCTAGTAACGTCTGATTCGCACTCGTAAGCGAACTCGGTAACTCACCCTTGATGTCGTTGTATATACCCGTTCCGATAAGAGGCTGAATGAACATATCTTGGCAGGATATAATACTCTGCTTGATAAGCTCATCGTCCACGTTTCTGTGAACCGGAGTCAACTTCTTGAAGTCTGTTGCGCTTAGTAAATATTTCCTAGTTGCCATTTCGTCTTACTACTACTTGTTTCCATACGTGACGGCATTGAGGTCTACGCTCACCCGCCCTATTGTACCATCCACCTCTGTATAGCCACACACTCTGATTAAAGTCTGTCATGTGATTCTCCATACCTTCAATCTCTTGCCGGGTATACAGAGCGTTGCGCCCCATCAACGTGCTGCAAAATCCCCTACTCTTCGTCTTGAGTGGCAAAGCATCGTCCGCTAACGCATATCTGTACCTGAGTTCAATCGTGGCTAAGTCTATTTTTTTTAAGGCGATATAATCACCCACATCCTTTAATGCGAACTTCGGCTGCTCGTCCTCGAACTCAATATCAAATTCGTCCAATATTTCAAAGTTCTCTGCATCTTCCCCACAAGACCCCAAGTACATCAAAACATCGCCATATCCGTCCTCTGTTGCGCTCATATCGACATTCTCTTCAACGGGAGCTGCCTTCACATTCTTTACTCCGAACTCTCTTCGCAAGAACTCTGCTTTCTCCTCGTCAGGAATCAATGCTGATACCTCTTCGTCAGATATAGGAAGCCTTGGGTTCATTGGCTTCAGTTCTTCTACCTTCAAGGCTTTTGGTAGCCCCATAATATCGAGTAGATAGTTGAGCGTTCCTACCACTTTAGCCTGTCTTCTGACAACGTAAGTCTCTTTGAACAGTTTGTAGGCTTCTAGTATCTCTCTTCGTCCACCTAGCTGCCCCTCAGAGCGAACTCCGAACAGCATCGGACTTGTGATCTTGTGACCAATGAATATAGACTCCTTTGTGCGCTCCTCTAGGTTGCTGAATCTCTCCGCTAAATCATTTGAGTTTATTTGCTCAACTGTGGTGGCGTGGTCTTTATCTTCTGCAAAGTTGATTACAACCCTATTCCCATTCTCTGACCCCGTGAACTTCTCGGTCAAGTCTCTCTCAATCGCTTTAGCTTCCTCGTCTGTTGGAGGGATACCGTTCAGTAGGTTGATAATTGTACCGCCACTAAACCCGTTCTTGATAGAGTTTAGGTCGAACTTGCCGATCTCTACAGACGTTTCAATCTGAGGAATCGCACCTACATACTCAGGATATGGGTAGTAGTTGATGTCAGGTCTATACTCTCTGTGATATATGTAAGACACTTTTGCTGTGCCTTTAGGGTCGAATAGTGGGTAGTACTTTACCTCCGGGTTTCTGTTCTGCATCCTGTAGGATGGCTTACTTCTCGGACTCTCCCATTCATCAGAGATCCACACCCCTTTGTTGCTCTTATCCATGCGGACATTCGTGAAGTCCTCGTGGTGGATCTCAACAATCTTATTCCCCGCCTTCGCTCTGACAACCTTAATGGCATACCCGTTGAATACCTCGTTGTCAATTACTAACTTCTTATAGGTCTCTTGCAGGGTTTCATAGCCATTAGGAAACATCACGAAGTCTCTGAGTCCTGACACCCCACTTCTACCCGTTTCTGTCGTAAGCCCTCTACCTACAATGTAGTTTACCTTACCCGTGATGATTGCGTTGTGTACCGCAGACTGGTTAAACAAGTCTACCAAGTACAGAGGGAATAAGTTTCTTTCCCCGAACTCCACCCAATCAGTTCTGCTGTTAGGTTTCTCCTTGAATAACGGCAACTCGTAACTCGCCAACTCAATCGAGAAGGTTCTGTTCTTGGCACTCATTTGAGGCTTCTTCTTATTCTGTGTCATAAACCACGTTCGTATTTGAGATCGAGTACTCCACCTCAGTTATGTCAGCACCCAAAGACCTGAGTATTCCCGTCTCAACAATAAATGTGTCAGCAGGTATATCTTCATCGTCCTGATTCGCCTTCTCGTAAACCTTGTAGGTGTAATCCCCTTCCGGGATCGTTTCGTCTGTTCCCTCTGTCAGAGTGAACTTCTCGTAACTCGTATCCGATGATGTGTTGGTCAAGAAGAACTTAATCAAAGCTCTGTCGTGCTTGTCGTAGAGGACAAGCAAGTATTCGGGTGAGGCATAGGTAGCCTTCTCCCCTAATGTCATTACAAATGTGTTTGATGCCGCTCTTGTTATAACCACCATACATATATATAAGTGTTAAGTGGCAAAAGTGTCACAAAAAAGCCCCGACATTTCTGCCGAGGCTCAAAACACAACATGAAACAATATTTTGGCGGGTGGTGAAAAATAAGTCGCTTCCCCAAGTTTGTTATTCGTTAATACCCGCCTAAAAACTTAGATTTAAATAACTTTATATCGCAAATATACGAACAAAAAACAATACGAAGTGTCATAAAAAAGTAAAAGCCCCAAAGAGGGGCTTCTACCGATATATGAGAGTGATGACTAGATTTGTGTGACTGAGACATCTGCGCTGAAAGCAGCATACTGAATCTCAGGAGCAGGTTCAGGCTCTTTCCCCTCGAAGTTGAGGGTGTACCCGTTTCTGTCCCCTAATTCTGTACCCGTTCCTACCTCAGAGTTCTCCATCTCCATTCCATTATCTTGCCCAAGTAGCCAGTACTTATCGTTCTGATCCTTCACAATGATATGCATATTCGCTTTAGCAAGGAGGATGATCTCGTTGCGTTTAGCTTGTTCCATCTTGGTGAGAACTAAGTTTACACCTTGTTGATAGAATGCCGTTCCGTTCTGACGATTAACCTGTGGGTTATCCATCATTGCCGAAGTAGCATTGCGAGGCTCGTATTTGTACCAACTACCGCTGTTAGTGATCCCCGACACAGTTCCATCGGCAGTCACAGAGATTCCTGAGACGTTACTTTTATTAGCAAAGTACACCTCCTTGATTCCACCCGCTGAGTCCTTACACCCAACGCTTACACCGGTTGTTAATTCACAAGCCATAATTCAGATTCTATTAAGATAATGTAAACTCAACCAAGTCAGCAATACGAGCGATTTGAACACCAAGTTTGAAACGAACCTTGTAGTAGATTACGTCATCGTCTTTGGAGTACCAAATGTCGAATACCTCATGGTCATTCATTCCGTCAACTCCAATGTAGAAGTTGCTTGTCTGCCCAAGAACCATTCGGTTCGTTCCGTCAAGACCGTGAACACCCACCAAAGTGACATTCTTGCCAGGGATTTGAACCGAGTAGTTCACCCATTGAGTTTGGTCAATGTGGAAGTTGTTTTGGGCGATCTGTGCAGTTACCCACTTGTCAAACGTGTCAGTTCCACAGAACAATACTTGATTTTGCTTACGTCTCAGTCGAGCCGGACGAGCATCAATCATTGCGTTTACGATTGTTACAGCGTTGGTGTTATCCGAAGCAGTAGCAGAAATAGCTGATACTGAGTTGGTGTTACCGGCTGTTGCTGTACCCGCATCGTCGATAAGCTGCATAAAGCCATCGAATTTGTTGGTGATAGGGTCTGTGTTAGAACCCGCATCGTTACCTTGCCAAATTACAGTCTCGTTGTTCTCTTGTACCAAAGACAAGATTCCCATCGCTACATCTTCCTCGAAAGTCAAAGACTCTTGCTGTGCGTTAGCACCTTGACGGAGCAAGTTCTGAGTCCATTTAGCTTCCAAGTCGATAGGGCAAAGAGAGTCGAAGTACTTGATACCTACAACTGTGATTTCTGCCTGTGTGAAAGTGGTTGATCCTGATGCTGTGTTTGAGCAACTATCGTCCTGCGGATATGCAGTAAGATCGAAGAGCTGCAAAGCATCTTTGTGTTTTACGCCCGTTTGGAAACTCACATACTCTTGTGTAGTCCCCTCGAAATATAGGCGGTGGAGCAATTCCGTTGAGGACTGATCCACATAATTCGTTAATGATGATACGTCAAATGACATTGTTATTTCTTTTTAAGTAGTACGTTACCCATTGCGATTGCTCTCTCTGCTCGTGTCATCTCCTTAGTCGAAGGTGTCTTTGCAGGAGTTTCTACCGCAGGAACTTTGCTCATTTCTGCAAGTAGTTCAGCAGCTTGTTCTTTGATTTCTGCGTTCTCAGCTTTCGCTTCGTCACGCTCCTTAGAAACCTCAGAAAGTCTTGCTTCAAACCCTTCTACCTTCTCAGCGAGTGCAGCAACTGTCTCAGAGAGCTTATTGAGAGCATCTGCTTCCGCGCTTGGAGTTTCGTCTGTTTCAGCTTCGGGAGTTTCCTCTGTGGAAGCCTCCACCTCGACTTCCTCTACAGTCTCCTCAGAAACGAGTGACTTCAAGAAGGCGAGTAGCTTGTTCTTTTTTTCTTCCATTCTATCTATATAAGTGATTAGTCTACTAAAGTGTCTAATTTGCTCAAGATCATATCAGCTAGTTCTTCTAGCTCCTTATCCTCCTTGCTCATTGCCAACGATGCGGACTCGCCCGTGTCTGCTAGAGAGTAGATGCCCTCAATGCTGAACCCTGTGAATACGCCTTCCTTGATGTATCTTTCCCAAACCTCATCATCCTCTACTCTGAACATTCCGAACCAAGTCCCGTCCGGGTGATCTTGAAGTTCCACAGGAGGATTGATACCCATAGAGCTATCCTTAATGAAAGAGCTTACCATATAAACACCGTCAAGTGTCCACTCCTGGTCATGCTCCGCATTCGTGTTGTTTGTCTTAGATGTCTTGAAGTACTTGTAGACAGTCTTCTCGATTACATCCTTACTAAAGCGTATGAAGAACGGGTTGCCCGAATCGTCTCGTCTAAGAACCAGCTTGTCGGGAATCAGTAACGCTCCTAAGATTAAGCGTTTCTCCTCTGATTGCAGTTTGTATTGAGCTGTGCTGTGATTAAATGCCAACCATGCGCTCTCCATAGCAGGGCTAGAAACGAGACTCACAGTATTTACTCCACCATTCACCTCATCAAATACAATGTCGAAAATTGGTATATTGTCCATACATAACTATAAGTGCTATGTACGGCTATCTGTCTAATTAGAGTCGGGAGCGAACCTTAGTCTTGCTCACCTTGTCTGTGGTTGTTCGGATGTCATGCTCTAAAACATATACTCTGACTGCTGAACCTGGTGTTTCCCCGCCACTTAGGTTTGAGAACCCTGTTGTTGTTACAGGCATTGTACCTTCGGCAGAAACAGAGTCAGTTGTTTTTGATGGTAGCTTCTGAGCTCTTATTGCAGCGACTCTAGCCATACCTGCCGTTATAGCAACAGCAGCAGCTATCTTAGCTTTTACTATTGATGTTGGATCAAGAGGATTTAGTTGGCTTGTGTATGCCCTCTGTGCTGCAACTATTGTGTCTATGATAGTGGTGGCTATCGCTACTTGCTTCTGTATCTTGAATAGCCTTTCCTCGTTCTTAGTGTTCTTTTCAGCTAACCCGCCTATAAACTCTATACTATTTGCCATTATAGCTCCAATAGCTGATGTGAAGAATTGTTGCTTTTCTATGCGATTGTTAAAATCCTCCATCATCAATTTTAAGGCTTTTTCATCTGTTTCCCTTTGTCGTTTGACAAACTCCGCATCCTTTTCAGCCATCCAGTCTAGGTGATCCTGCCATAGCATTTCCCTTTTATCAATAGCCTGTTGCTCCACAATATCTAGGGCAGCTAATTCATCAGCTTGTAGTTGGGCTATTTGCTCCTCTGATATAGTAGTGCCTTCCATTGACTCAGCCATAAGTCCTGAGTAGAATTCCTTGATTCTTGCCTTCTCTTTCTCCTCCCACTCAGTTACAGCATCGGTTTGTAGTGCTATTAAGGCATCATTAAATTGCTTTGCCTCTAGCAATATTTCACCCGCAGGCTTTCCGTAAAATTCCACCACATACCCGCGTTTTTTAGCTTTACCACCATTCTGTTTTCCGAAAAGCTGCTCCCCCTTCAATCTGAGGAATTGGTAAGTCTCCAACGCTCTCTGCGCTTCTGGAATTAACTCATTCTTTAATTCTTTCCACCTTTCGGCTTCGACCAAAGACATATCTTCACCCTTAGCCTTAATCTTATTTAATTCTTCTCTATATTTTGCCACCCTCTTAGCCTCAATACCCTCTCGCTTCATGTTCTCTAAGTATTCCGTATACTTCTTGGCTATTTCGTCATCGGTGAACCTTTCTTGCAGCTTTTTAAAGTTAGGAATCTCCTTCTCTAGCTCTTTCATTGCTTGTCTAGCTACTTCTGGGTCAAATATTTCGAGAGGGTCACTATCGTCCATCTGACTTATCAATGCCTCTATCTTGGCTCGCCTTTCATCAATCGACACTATGCTTTCCTGCAACGCCTCATTTAAAGACTTCTGAGCTTCAGCCTGCTTATTTGTTCGAGACTCCCATATTGTCAATAGCGACAATAGCCCCTGTATTGCGACTATAACCCCCATCGGTCCCATTAGTGCCGCACCAAGCTCCCTCCCCATAAACTGCAATCTGCCCATAGCGTTTATTCCTTTTGGTGCCTGTTTTGAAAGCTCTCCCATCATCGTAGCAACCTGACCAATGTTGTTTGCCATCCCCCTCATGCCGTAAGCCGCGTCCGAAGCGATACGAGACATCTCTAAAGCCGACTGCCCTGCTAGATTTGTAGCCTTGCTTTGTTTGCCGAGATTAGATGTACTTTCTTCTGTTTCCTTATTAAGTTTCTTGACTTGTTTCTCGGCACGTTTCATCGCTCGAGTTGTGGCATCAAGGCTTTGGACGTTGCCCTCATTGTCAACGACCATTTTTAGCGTTATCTCTTTCAGTTTCGCCATTATGTCTCGATTATTCTGTAATAAACTCTGTAAGTCACATCACCCCCACTACCCGTAAACTCTGTTGAATCAACCATAATCTCTACGCCCTCACCTAAGTCGGGTGATAGTGGAGGCGTTAGTGAAGAGTAATAAACCGCATCTGCCGTTCCCGTCATAGACCCCACAAGTGTTCCAAGCGTAGTTCCCGATGTAACCGTCTTAATTATTCGCACACCCCCGTCCGCATAGGCAGTTCCGTCATAGTCCAGCTTCTCTGTGATTCTAGTTATGTCGTAGAATTGGTTGTCCTCTAAGTCGGGTAAGAACTGTATAGGCGTTGCCGCCAACGTATTGAATACGCTATTATCGAAAGTGAACTCTTGATACCTCTCGTAGTTTATGTCGTTGATCCAAACTTCATTATCTCTAAAAACATCTCTGCCATCGGTGTTTATCAGCACAGCACCACTAGCCTGGACATTGTTCCCAGATGCGTTCATTAATGCAAAACCAGCAGTCCCTGTGCCTATTAAGTTAGCATCGCCATACACAAAACCGACCCGACCACCTATAGTATTCCCGTCACCCCAATCTTTCTCTTGTGGGAATTTGTTGCCACCACTCCCCTCACCCCTATATATGAATGGCAAAGTGTCTCCGTTATCATCCGTCTCTCCGTAACCCGTATTGAGTTTGTATCGGTCATAGGTTGGATTCACCCACGCCCCTGCTTTGAGGAACTTGCAGTATGTTAGCCCTCCTTTTTCGAGATCATAGTCACTCACACTTACAAGCCTCCAATCTGCATCAAGGAAATGGTATAGCTTTCTGAATGACAGGTTTACCCAATCGTAATAGCTCAAGTCGAACCACCCCTCAAATATCTTTGAGTCTTTGTCAGTTATTTCCTGGATGAACCGATACCAATACAGGGTATATAGATTCCTGTTTGGGTATTGTGGGTAATCCGAAGACCCATAAGCTCTGTTGTAAAATATGTTCTTCGGGAAGAACCACAGGAAGTCATACGTTGGTGTGATCGGGTTGTCTAAATGCCCCGCATACGGGTATGTGGTGTATATTACATCCGTAGCTGCTCCCACTTGGTTTCCATTCACTAACGTCCAAGGATCTCCACTTATCAAACCGCCATAGTAAATGATTCTCGGCTTCGCCTCTTGAATTTCGGGTAGACCATCATCCTTATAGAAGGACATATCTGAGATCACCCTGTTGTTTGGTATATTACCCGCCTTCGAGTTTGACAAAACCGTAGGGGCAAAATCTAGCTTAATCTCTTCTACATCCGTCTGAAAGTCGTTGTTGACATACACGCGCTTGTCTCCGTATATATCGCCATCCCATGAATCCGTATATATGGTGTTCCATATATCATCATCCTCATTCCATGTGAAGTAATACTCCTTCTTGTTCAACTCTCCCATTGGAGTGATTTTGCGCTCCTTGTCGTATGCGAGTATATCTGTCCAATCCTCCTTAGTTGACTGCAAGTAACCCTCATCTCTAGGCTCTATAAGTAAGGTTCTATCCCCTGTTTGCTCAATGTATAGGTTGAACATCTTAGAGATGTTTCGCATAAACTCACGCTGAGTCCAATCCGGTATAGCTCTCGCCAATGTCACCGTCTGCCCATTCTTCATGGTGGGATTTACCACGTTCCCAAAAAGCGACCCAGCTTGTACATTTATATTCCAATCACCGTCTATGCCAGATATAGCCATACCCGCACCCCCAACTGTTTGAATTTCTATATCTGTCAGCGATACAAAAATAATGTCACCATCCTCTATGTCATGCTCTGAGGTTGTTAAGTTTATGTCCTCGGTATTTGTTGAAGTGCTACCCGCTGATAGTGTGGTTGAAAAGAATGTAAATGTGAAGTAGTTGCCTATCTCAAATGTCTCAAGTCTTCTATATACACCCCCTCTATTCCTTATTATAGAGAACTTAGCCCTAACCGCCCCTACGGAAGATATTGGACTAGCCCCAACGTACTCCACGTCTGCAATGAATTTTATTCTAAACGCACAAGTCACATCCCCTGCCGCTGTGTAATCGTAACTAGAGGTATCCCACTCTGTTCCCGATGTGTTCTGTAAGACGTTCGCAAGTAAAGACCCCGTATCTAGCGGGAATTCGAACGGGGTTGCTAGACTGAGATCCCTACTGTTCGGGATACTGAAAGGAGCGTCATTAGCTACCGTAAATGTGAGGTCATTTATCTCGCTATTGGTTAGCTTTACGGATGCACTAGGACTAGGTATTATTAACTTCTCGAAGTTATCCGTAGATAGGAATGTGGATTCGTAACTCCACCCCGCCTCTGTAAATATCTGATCCCAAACCGCTTTAACAAATACTGCGGGTCTGAACTCTGTCCAACTCCACCAATTACGCTGATACTTATGCCCGTAATCAATCATCGGGTACACGTATCCGTCTGTATAGTCGTTTGACCAGGATGCCACCACATTTGCCCTCGTGAAAGAGTGGTTGTACGCTGAAATGTCTAAGTCCCCCAATCTCTTCTCGCCCACCTCTTCAAAGAACTCACCCGCACCACCGAACGCAGTCAAGTGATACACCACCTTCTCGTCCTCAATAGTTATGTTATCTAGCTTACAGAACCCTTGGAACGTGACCAAATCATCTACCCAATGCTGAAAACTAGCCTTTAGGTTCGGGTTAAAGTCCGGTGTGAAGTTCTCTGTTGACGTATTCTGAACGATAATGTTCGTGTCGAATAGGTGGTTAAAGACTTTATTCGCCTCAGTATCACCTACTATGCTAAATGTCTTAGAGTAGAACCCAGTCCTAGAGCTTATGTCCTCTAGTGGCGCAATCTCTTTTGTGATTACTACGGGTTCGTCTACTTCCGCATTGATTATCTGCCCTCCAATTACGATCATCCTCTCTGTCTTACGTCTTTGCTATCTATTACAAAATCGAGTTCAATGTTGAATGCTTTGTCTCCTACCGAGTTCTTCACTTCGTACATACTTCCTTGCGGCACAATCTGAATAAGCTGGTTGCTCGTTTCGGTTGTGCGCCTCCACCAAACCATAGGGCTAGAGAATAGGTCAGCGAACCCCTCTGCCATCCATGCAGGGATTATTCGGCTATTCACTTTGTACTTTCTCTTCGTTCGGGTAGAGTCTGTACCCATCTTCCTAGCGTGTAGATTATCAGTAATAGTAGAACCATCTGTGTTGATTGATACTGTATTCCTCATATACCGACTATTCTCCCACTCATAGTTCTTATATGGTCTTCCTGTGAACACATAGGAATCAATGCCACCCAATCGGTTTAGCCACAGGATCTCGTAATTCGTGTACGTGTCGCAAGGTGTGTGGTCAATCTCATACAACAAGAAATTGCTTCCTCGTCTTATTGCTGCGCCACCACCGGAATCGTCAGGATCATACCAACAAACAGCCATGTACTTATCATCTGTGTTTACCGTGAACGTTATACCCGCTGTAGCGTTCAATTCGTCCGTACCGACATTCATAGAGCGCACACAGTACTCGCTCGGAGCATTTATCCAATCTACTCCGTCTTGGTGGTTTAGGCTAAAGTTCTCGTCATACAGGTTTATGTATATACCACCCTCGGTGTAGTCCGACTTCCTCCATCGTATAGGGAGGTATTGCCCCGCTTGGATAGGTAGCCAATTTAGGTCTCGGGTGAGAGAACTAGCCTCTAACCCTGTAGCGCCTGTTGAGGTAGTGTGTACGTTACCCCAATCGTGCATCCATATATTGCTGCTCACAATACTTGCTGCCGTGTCATCTGCTAACACTACCCAATTACCCTCAGATGCGTAGTAGTTGTAGTCTTTCCACTCTTCAAATCTGAATGCCCCGTTGCAAGTGTAGAAAGTAGTGCCACTCACCACGCTACCTGTTGCTGCCGGGATAGCCCCAAAGTACTCTTGGAACGCTACCTTCCATTCCTCGTAGTCACTAGACTCTGTTGCCCCGCCTACAGTCTCAGCCACTACATTAGCAATGTCTGTGCTTACGAAACTTTGTGTGATCTTACTTACGTCCACTAGAACCGCATTCGTGCTAGGTCTTATGTCATACCGCAATTCCGCTACCTTCTCGTCATCTCCTGACGGATCGCGATGAATATAAACGATTGTCTTGTAGTTGTCCTCGGAAGTGCTTGAGGATTCGACCCCGAACCTTATCGGGTTGTAGGAAGGGTAAATTACGTTCCCACTTACATCTGTCTGAACTGTGAGTGCCATACATATATATAAGTGTTAAGACGGAAATTTGTGCAGCTCGGCTTATAGGTCATCTCTACCGAGAGCCTGTACACCCGTTACAGGTGTCGAGCAAAAGCAACAATTCGTAGGTCATACCTTCTAGGTGGATCGGGGCTTACCTCTCCCCTCTCTCTTTGACGTTACTCTGTGGGCTTAGACTTACTTAGATGACCTTGGAGTTGCTGCCGTAGCATTGCTCCTCGCCCTCACCCTGAGTAGATGCTTCTACCTATCTCGTGTTTCTTGTATTCCGATTTTTTATTGTCGCTTCGGATGGAACGACTACGAGCCTATTTATGCAAATATACACTAATTTCTAAATAATCTGTACTTATATAAGTGTTTTGTTGTATATTTGTCAAGTGAGAAAGCGAGGAAGGGTTGATAGCAACCAACGTCAGCTTGTCAAAGAATTACGCAGCATAGGCTGTAGTGTCGCAATAACGTCTCAGTTAGGTAGTGGATTCCCGGATATTGTCGTAGGGTATCGTGGGGTCAACTACCTTCTTGAGATTAAAGATCCCGATAAGCCACCTAGTCAACGCAAACTCACAACTGACGAGATTGAGTTCCAGGACAAGTGGAAAGGGCAATACGCAGTAATACACACACTTGAAGAGTTTATGACAATTCTATGACACAATAGTGTTGTTTTATGACACTTCTATGATACAATAGTGTTGTTTAGCCACTTACTTTGAACCCAATAAAAAACAACATTATGAAATCAAGATTTGTAATACCTTTTAGCGATGTGTTGGATGACAAACAGGTAAATGATGAGGATTTGCAGCAGCTTTATGCGAATGGGTTTGAGGTTGGTGGGATATTTAATGACTTGCTTGTCATAGAGAAAGATTTGGAATTTGTGTTTAATGAGGGGGATTTCATTACACTAGCAGATATGGGATTTATTATTAATTTTAGGCGTGTCGATTTAGATAAAATGATTGCGTCTTATGACATAGTATTTGAATAATATGCTCTACGAATACGAAATAAGGTTTCACAAGAAGGTGAAGAAAGGTACGGGTAAAACATCATTGCTCGTCACCCTAGTAACATCCAAAGACGAGAAGGAAGTACTCGCCAATAAGGATAAGGTGCTTGAATACGCATTCGCTAAGTCAGGCAAGAAAGGTCAACTCGACAAATGGGAAGTCACGAACATCAAGACAATTCGCACGGTGAGGGATTAAAGTTTGTACCTCACATCAATTCCGGTGGCTTGTAGATTCACCACCATTTTCTCGATCATTTCATCTATATCTCCTTCCCAATCACGGGCAGCAATATTAGCAAGATCTTCTTCTAGTTGCTCGTAGAACGTCATGTTGAACACGCTTGAGTAAACAGGCACAGCCTCAATACCTTGTTTCAATATTCCCGCAGCAATAGCCCCGGCAAAACGTCTACGATTCTTAAACTTGGCAGGGGTAGATAAACCCGCGTCTCTGATCCAACGGGAAATAGCATTAATGTTCGGCATACGCCTCTGACGGAACGGGCTAGAACCTGTGTGTGGCTTGACAGAATCTCTACCCTTAATACCTTCGTCGATGAACTTCAAGTGAGAAGGCATCGTGACATCTACGTTAATTTGCGCTTTCTTTCTCTTGACCGCACGATTATTGTAGGAGATTACCTTCTCGGCAGTTCGACCACTAGCCCTACGGGAATTACCCCGGCTATCCTTCATTGTGGCTAGATTATGAGAAACACGCTCTAAGGCATCGTCAATAGCCTCTGAGAGATACTTGTGTAGATTATCGAGATTGTTTGGCACGTCTTTCTTCTTCCTCCGCTAAGTGTATTTCGTAGTTGATCCAATTTAAAAACTCTAGTGCCTTCATCTCATACACCTCATCTATTCGGCAGTTGTACGTTTGCGCGATTTTCTTGAACCACGAAAACCACCGAAAAACTTGTCCAAAGCTATTTGAAGGCGGAGCTTCATCAGTTGAGTCCGCATCCTTAGAGCCAAATATCTTACTAAACGACTTTGCAGACGAAGCGAACGTCGCAAAAAAAAATCATGCACTCCACGAGCAATCGGGTAAGGCATATTCTCCCTGACATACTTCTCCTTCTCGTCAAGCGGCATATCTTTCTTCCACAAGAGAGCCATAACCCTATGCAGGGTGTTCTTACCGTCTTTAGTGGTAGTCTCTATATCGACAAGTTGCCCAGCAGACAGATCCTTAATATCACCTGTCAACTCATAACCATCCCACTCTTTCGGCACTTTCTTACTCGGAGAGGTGTCTAGGAATCGCCATTCCTTCGTGTAAGACTCAAAGTCGGACAACCCCATATTGTATAGCTTGTCAAAGTCCTCACCCATAGCAGCAGCGTAAATAGCTGCACGTTTAGCTATTGGATGTTCGTGTTTCTCAGCAGCAGAGAAGATAGCCTCTGCTTTCTCAATCGTTATGTCGTTCCAAGTTTTCATATTACTTTCTGATCTAGTGTTAGATATACTTTCTTCTTGTGATATTTCTCGTGCCACTCTTTTGCCTCAACCCAAGCCTTCGCAGCCTCTTGTTGTTTCATTTCTGCATAACCGAAGTCCCCCTCTGCATGGAAGTTGCCTAAGTGGTGCGCCCTCTTCCTTGGCATATAGAAACAATCATACCAAACTTGCACTCTACGGCAGAATGTCGCATCCCAATGCCCGTAGTTAGAGAACTCGTTTAGGTATCCGATCTTCTTGAACACATCGCTCCGTTGAATGGTCGCGCCAATAACAACATTGGTATCATCCACTTCTAACTCCACTTCATTCTTCTTGAATCGGTGTTTCTGTTTACTGCCTTCTAGCATCCACCCAAGCATACCAACTTTCGGTATCTTGCCAAACACATCCAAGGCATTAACTAGCCAATTCTCAGGGAGTAGGACATCGTTACCTAAGATGACAATAAACTCATAATCCAGGGTGTCGGCAATCATCCTATTGAGTGCATAGGGATTACCCATATTGTACTCATTAGCGGTGTGCTTCTTGGCAATCTTCTTACCCCACTCTATTGTCTTAGGGTCAGTACTTCCGTTATCTGTGATAAACAAATCAAAGTCTACCCCTGCACGAGTGATATTCTCCTCGGTACACATCGGAGTGATGTTACTCCGATTGATCGTATTCATTATTGCTGCAACCATACCATCATACTATGTTCTGCGCCGTCAATAACGTGCGAATAAACCTTGTCAACCTCTCTGCCCAACACCTCACTATACCACTCAGGGCTTCTACCTTCACAATGCCCACTCTGAATACTCTCATCCGTACACTCGTATAAAATCACGCACTTATTCTTAGCGTACCTGTCCAGTATCTCCTTAACCACATCTTGCGGGTTATGCTGTAACACACAATTAGTGAAAAGCGTGTAGTAACCATACTGAGTCTTAGATGTGGTGTAATCATGCTTTGGGTTCTTCCTCTTAGCTATCTCAATCGCTTTCTCCATGTGGTCGTACCCAATATATAGGTCAGGGTGAAACAGCTCCGAGTAAGCCCCTGTACCACAGCCAAAGTCCAAGACAGTTCCCATTTGATTCGTAGGAAATCCTGCCTTCAAGAACTCCTTGCGGATCTTGTGCGTTTCGGGTTGGTACTTATTGTTTAACCAAACAGTATTCTCACCTGCCTCGTTGTAACGCTTAGTCCAATATTCTTTTGGGTTTATGTTTATCATCCGAATTTGTATCTACCGTAATTTGCCCTCTTTAATGCTCCTAATGCCCAATAACGAATAGCATCAATCCCGTGATTCCATCCGTCAATAGGATCTTGAGTTGCTTTGCCATTTCTGTCCTCTTTCCACTTGTACATTCTAAACTCTGAGACTAAGTTGGAAGAGCTTTCGTGAATATACAGCTTTTTACGTTTAAGTAGGTCTATCCCGCCTCGGATAGAGTCTCTACCTTTACCCACACCAATTATGTTAAACCCTCTGCCTTTGATGTGATCCACAAGCCTAGGGTCTGCTTGGTCGGCATAGATAATGTGATGTCTGTCAACCTCATTCTCCATTAACATCTCACAGATCGAGTCTCCCGACATCTTGTTGCGGTAAAACACCTCCTTGAAGTACAGGTCATCACCACGACTGTAAACCTTGATGAGCGCAGTAGGGTCAACGGAATAACCGAAGTCCATACCATACCCTACAAAGTCCGCATCGGGTGGAATGTAGTCTGTAGTGCTGTGAGACGGGAATACAAGGTTACCTACCTCTGCCCTCTCTCCGAGTCCGTATATCTTCCAATACGCCTCATCAGTCTCCATCAGCTTCTCAATAACTTTTACTTGCGCCTCCGGCAACCAAGGGTTATCAAGGTATGTTGTCTTATGGAAGGCACAGTCGGGATCGTCTATGATCAAGTCATATATCCAATGATACGCCTCGGACGGGTTGTAGTCCATAATGATGAACTCCTTAGTACGGAAGTCTAACTGACGATACGCATCTAAGCTGATCTCGTTCGCCTCATTGATAAAAAGCACATCCCTCTTGCCTCCACGAATCTTCTGTCCACTATCCACGGCAAGAAACTGAACGGTGTTGCCAAACAGCTTATACTCCCAATTAGTCTTGTTGTGATACTTCTCCTGGTACTTCCCCGTATTCTCCAATATTTCAAAGAAGTCGCGCATAATAGTGTTACGTAACGTAGGAGACGTATTACGGGTTATGGTTATCAGTCTGCCATTGAACTTATGGCAATACCAAAAGATTAGCCAAAGGAGAATATTGTATGACTTTCCCGATCTAGTTCCACCCTGCTGTACACAAAAACGCTTCTTACTCTGATACGCCTTTGTCAGTTGCGGGTATATCTTGTTTACCTCGACTTCTTGCATCTACAATCGTTACTTTTACCTCTTGGTCGGTGTTCTGCTCAACATGACGGGAAGGATCTTTGCCCCAGTTGTTCTTGATGTTGAACATAATGCCCTGTGCGTGTCCTTCCCCGTTAGCGAGTCCGTTCTCAAGAGTACTCAAGCAACTCTCACGAACAAATGTCGCAGCATCATATAAAGCCTTCGCTCTCTTGAAGTCGTAGGCGTTGTAGGATTTGTTGTCAGGAGTGTCCTCGTACTTCATTATCCATTCTTTGCTGCACCACCTATCAAAAGTAGTCCGAGCAACCTTGAGGTATTTGTTTACGAAGTAGCCCAAGTGAGGCACACGCTTCTTGTTGTAATCGACAGCCCCTCTAGGAGTAGGAAATTCAGCCCTAGCTGTTTCCATGTCAGATACATACTTCTCCCAATGGTTAAGCAGTCGCTTACCTGTCATTTTCCATTTGCCGTAGTTGCCGTTCTTTTTGGTCATATTAGTTCCCTTACTTGATGTAGTATCTCATCCATTCTGTCGGCATAGAACTCATCGAATGAACCCTCACTACCCCTAGACTCCCATAGTCGGAATATGGTTTGTCGTAGCTTGAGGGATTTAGTCTTGGCAGTTCTAGCTTTGAGCTTATCCAAGTCCTCAAGTTCAGTAGCGGTAAAAGGCTCTTTCTTGATAGCGAAATACACAAACTCCCCACCAAGTTCCCCAAGCTCTCGCTTAGTGGACGTAGATAGTTCGTTAGTCTCCACAGTAACCTGTGCGCTATGATCTTTAAGCCAACGTGTGAAATTAATGAATCCACCTGTTAATATCATCTTCTATATATATAAGTGTTTGGTAAGGAATCTGTCAACAGCAAGGTCGTGATTCTCGTAAGCATACTCTGTGTTTACTCCCGCATTCTTGCACCGCTCTTTAAGCGTATTTTTCCACAAGGCAAGGGTAGGCACATTCATAGCACCCGCAGCATGATAAAGCCCCGTATCGTTTGCAATAACAGCTCTAGCACCATGTATGTAAGATAAAGCTAACCGCATATCTCCTACCACAAACTTATCTGCCTCATACAAGTATGGACACCGATCAAAATCCTCTTGAGAACCCACAGCGATAGTCCTACATTTCTGCATAGCAATCATGTAAGGACTAGCACCGGGGTCTTTGGATTGAACATATCTTTCACTTGTGTTCCCCGCACCATTCACAATGACGATATATAAGCCCTCTTCTACGGGCGGTGGGGTATCTACATAGGTGTGGTAGTATTTGTTCCATATCCGACCTGTGAGGGTCTGAAATATGTATTCATAGTCAGGTCTGTCGTTCGCTTGATTGGTTATGTTACTACCAAACATCCTGGTTTTACCCGGACGGTAAATATGCTCTATGAACGGGCAATCAAGAAATGCCTCTTTAACGTAGTCTGTCCGAAACAAGACAGGAATCTTCATTCCCCTCTTCTCAGACAGATACCGCAGAGTTGGGGTGAGGTGTATAAAGTTGCCTAGAGCAAAGTCGGGGTGTTGTTCAACATATTCCAAGACTCTCATTAGTCCTCCCATTTCTTCCTGTTTTCCTCTTTCCAATACTCAAGCATTCTCTTGCAGCAGCGCAAAAAACACTTACCACAATTTGTGAAGTCAGGTGGATTATCCCTAAAGGTTATTTGATAGAACTTACGGAGCGTTTGCACCTCTTCGTCTGTTCCTTGCCACCCTGCACCCTCTTCCACGAATAGTCGTACTCGTTTACGTGTTTCTAGTTTAACCGGAACATAGTTCGGGTCGTGTCTCTTTCTACGATTGTGTAGGATCTTTCTTACTGACATAATGATTCTAATGATTGTAGTCTGATTTTATTTACATCGTCCATCATGTGATGAGCGAGGATGTCTTCGTGTAACTGAAAGCGCAGATCGTCTTGGAACTGCTTACTCTCTTGTAGGGTCTTGAGTTTACGTGCGTAGTCTCCCTTTCTGACAAGTAAGGCGTTGTGCTTATGCTTGGCGAATGGAGTATACGGGTGTATCGCGGCAACGATAACGGGTTTCTTATACCATCCTGCCTCAATCATCTTCAAGTTCGACTTCATTACGTTAAACTTGTTCTTGAGTAGCGGAATCACACAAATACCCTTATCCCAATATAGTTCGTGGTAGCTACTAGCATCTCTAGCATCCTCCCACTCCGCATTAGGCATCATCTTGCGTATCTTCTTCCACTCGGGGTCAGCATCCACGTTCCCGCAAATAGTAATAGGCAAATCCTTAATCAACTGTAAATCTCTCCTATGTGTTACAGAGCCTTGATAAAACGCTTTATCTGTGTAGTAGTTTCGCTCACTAGGGAACATTGCCGGGTCTATCGCGTTAGGCACAATCACCCAATTAGGGTTATATTCGTTTACAGCCCTACCTAGTCTCTCGTGCGTAACCCAAATAACATCTGCGTGACGAAGTTGCCCCAACATCGAATTGGTGAGGTTTGTCTTCTGATACGTCTCGTAAGCGACATGGTGCTTCGGCAATAGCCAATAGTCATCTATGTCCATTACAATCTTGATTCCCGCTTTCTTGAGCATATGGAACACTTGGTCAGGCTGATGTAGATTTGAGATATTCCTATTGAACACCACTACGTCAAACGCTTCAAGCATCTTGACAGACTCATCATTAAGGTTGTCTAGGCTCGGAGTGTGTTGCACATTCACGAATTGAGACAAGTGCTGAAACGGATCGTGGATACGATGCCGTTGAACGCCACCATATCCTTGAAAGGTGACTAATACGTTAAGTTTCTTTTTACCCATTTATCATTAACTCTACGCCACCCCTTAGAGGGTAGCCATAATGTTTCCAATTCTTTAATGAACTCCCGAACAACTACACTAATACTCTGATAGCTTATTCGGTGTCCTGTTCGGTCTATAATATCCTTCTCTAAGCTACGGTAAGAACCCGTCTCTAGCCAACCCCAAAATATCGCCCTCTCATACCATCCAGGCTCTCCCGGCACTCGCTTATCTATAAACTCCATAACATCGGCAAGAAGAATTTGGTCATCTAGTCTGTCCGAGATGCACTCTAGGTCATCTATGGTGTCCTGCATAATAGCATCTTGATCCTCTAGCAACCTTACCCGTCTCTTTACGTTGAGTGGTGATGATAGGTTGTAAGCCATGTTCCTGCACATTCGGTATACATACCCCTCTAACCAAGGCTGAGACAGCCATTCTGAGCCGTTATTTAAGCACTTCTCTAGTATGGATAGGTGTACCTCCTGCGCGACATCTTCATCGGCAGATAGTATCTCGCAGCAGCGTTCAACCATCCCACTATTCGCAAACTCTTCTATTGTCATTTCTTTGTCATTATCACAAATATAGTGCAATTTTGTTATTCTTTGATTATCTTTGAACCTATGGTTAGTAATTTACAAACGCTTTGCGATGAGTACGATAGAATTTGTCGCAGAATCACAATACTAGAGCGAGAGTTAGAAGAACTCAAGCAACAATCAAGAGATTTGCATCTACAAATGGAGAAAGAATTATAATGGATAAACATCAAGAACTATACACAGACATCGAGGCTCTAGAGGAGCTTAAAGACGATGTTAGCACCCGCGCAAGAGCGTTAGTGTGCGAACTCGCGCATACAGACGAGGATATTCCTATGGCTGTGCGTATCAGATGTCAGGCACTATACACAGACATAGAGGCGTGGCAATTTCAAGTAGAACAAACACTTATATCATGAATGTAATCAGAGACAAATCACTAGAGCCGTATCATATACGGTTGGACGATTACAACTACACGGTATGCACCGAAACGGTTATTAAGTCCGGGAAAGACAAAGGGGAAGTTAGACCCGTATACCACACATACCATTCTAAGCTAAGTTCGGCAGTAATGCGCATCTGTAAGCTAAAATCTGTCCACCTGGACGGGGAAGTGGACTTGGCAGAGTACATTATGCGGTTCGAGAAAGCCAAGCAAGAAATCCTAGACCGAATTGGGATATGATCCTACCAAAAAAAGATAAGGACGGCATTCCGTATGTTAGCTACTCCCAACTTGCGTTATTTAAGCGCAGCCCGGAGGAGTACAAGGCACGTTACATAGACGGAGAGCCGTTTGAGGGCAATATATGGACTGATTTCGGTCAAAAGGTAGGGGAAGCCCTAGAGACGGGTGATTTTGCTTATTTCAGCCTCTCAGAGCAGAATACGCTCAGTTCTGTAACCAGGTTAGATGATTTCGAGGTCGAGATTAGGTTGGAGTATAATGACTTCTATGTGAAGGGATACATCGACACAACTGACTATAACACGATAATCGACTACAAAACCGGAGGAAAGAACAAAGAATTGCAATATTCTGACGAAAATTATTGGCAATGTCAGATATATGCACTAGCTTTGCAACAAGAGGGTATAGAAGTAACGGATTCGTGGGTAGAATTTATACGTAGAGTAGGCAATCCATACCGATATCAGCCTCTAAGGGTTGGGAATGAGGTCATAAAGATACCTCAGGATGTCTCTAAACCTACTTTAGAGCGTGTATATGAGCAGATTCCGAAAGTTGTGACAGATATATCCACTTACTATAAAAAACACCTATGACAGCACTATTCACAACATACATGATACTCATAGCAATCGGCTTTATCGGTGGCTGGGTTATCAGAGGACAACGAGAACAATACGAAGAGATATGAAACTAGAAGAAGCACAACCTATTGACGATATTCGCAGCTACAGCGTAGGAGACTCAGACTACTCCGAGCATAGCATACAACCTTGGGATATTTGGCTTGAGTATAAGCTGAATCCTTGGGATGCGGATATTGTCAAGCGGGTATTGAGGAATAAGAAGTCTCAATCGCGCAAAGAGGACTACGAGAAAATCATACATGTATGTCAGGAGCGAATCCGACAAATAAACGAAGGACTATGAGTAACAGAAGAAACAACAAGGAAATAGCGCTATTGATTATTCTAGGGCTGACAATTTGGGCATTAATCTTAATGGCGTTATCATGAACAACGGAATTGTATACCTAGTATGCTACACCATATTCCTGTGGCTGCTAGTCGAGCTAGAGACTTGGATTGACTCCAAGACAATGAAGAAAGGAGATGAGGTCTCTCACCGGACAGGGGAAATATTCTACGCTGCGTGGGCTATTATCTTGTGGGGGTACTTATCCCTACTGATGGGTGTGAGACTTGAATTACTAGCCTCTACAGCCCTCTACGCAGTAAGTTTTCGTACCCTATTCTTCAACCTACGTCTCAACAAGAAGATGGGTTGGAAGACATGGCATATGAGTAAGAACTGGGATATCCCGCTCAAGCCTTGGCATCGGGTTGGTCTGTATATGGTAGCTACATTGTGGCTTGTTTCTGACCTGTATGACGTATTTGGGAGCGGAGTAGAGTGGTTTTTAGCCTATTTGATAGGGATAGGGGCTCTTGGGGGTATGATAAGGGAATTTAACAGGCAACTATGAACAGAGAAGAATTAGAGCAGAGAGCGAAGGATTGGTACTTTCAGCAAGTACACCCAGCAGGAACTAGCCCCACAATGTCAAAGACAGCCATTAGCCTAATGTCTGACTTCTTCGAGGCAGAGTTACAGCGGAGAGTGGAAGAAGTGAGGCGAAGTGATAGATATCAAAATTCGCTACACGTGACCAACAACGAAGATAGCTATGAGTATGGAGAAGTAGTGGCGGCATGGAAAGAAATTCTGGGCATAGGCAAGACACTAGAACTAATACAACAATGAGAGCAGAGGAACTACGTATAGGTAATTGGATAGAAGAAAGATTCCAAAGTGCATCGGTGAAGAAGCCGATTAGTGAGCGGGATATGCACGACATTATATATGGTGCTCCTGAATTTTGGCATCCCATCCCTCTCACCGAAGAATGGCTAAAGCGGTTCGGGTTTAATCACTACTCATGTGATGGCGATGGATATTGGTATCTAGGTGAGCAGCTTACCGATTGCGGGGGTGTGGGTTTTGTGGATTATGATTTTACGATATACAAGGACTCGGACGGGTCTTGGGGTTCAGAAACAATAACAATGAGGAATGTCAAATACGTTCACCAACTTCAAAACCTATACTTCGCACTCACAGGAGAAGAACTATGAGCGAAGACATATAACCCACCTAAAGAGAAATAGCAAAAAATGGAAGAACAAAGAGAGCAAACCATATGGGAGATGATGCGAGAAGCAAAGCAAAGGCGTAACGAAAGAAGTATAAACGCAACAGAAAAACTACTCAAGAAACACAAAATCCCCTTTGAATACACAAACACACCTAGCCTGGTAAAGATAAATAACGGTGAAGCACTCGTATCCCTAAATAAAGACAAATACCACAAGATCAAAGTCAAGTTTGCCGGAGGAACAAAGTGGTTCACATACGGCAAGGACAAGTTCGTAGAGAGATTCAAGCCCTAAGGGAGAATTGAGAAAAATAATATGAGAGACGACAAAATTGGAAACATAATGGTCAGCGACTTCGTAATAGAGTACAAGTATTTTGCAGTAGCCTATCGCAGCAAACCGTATACACATAACGGAAACACCATAGGACACCCCGTAAGAGCAGATTACAGATCATATTACCACGCCCCGGCAATAAGAGGTATGTATCACCTATTCACCAAAGACAAGCTAATATACATAGGGATATCAGACAACCTACAAAGAAGACTAAAAGAACATTACCGAAACGACAACCTGGACTTTCAATACTTCCTCACATTCGACTGCTCTAACATGACTAGAGAAGAACTAGAACAACAAGAGGAACTAATGATCCGTACACTCAACCCTCCAATGAATGGACACGCACACAAACGCCCTAAGAACAAAACTGAAAAAATATATGAGTTAGTACCCACCAATATGACAAAAAGATGACAGAGGGGCCCCCTTTTATGACATTTCTGTGACATTTCTTTCGCCAGGATTACATGGCTGCAAATAAGCCCGTTTAAGCCACTTTAATCCTTTATGGTAGGTAGGTATCAACCGAGGCGAGAAAGTCGCTATATCGGGCTCTTAAAGGGCTCAAGATATGTTTTTATGTGGTTTGTTAGCTATGTGGCCTATTCGGTTATGTATTGTTAGAATAGCCTAACTTATATTGTTAGAGTCTTTTAACTTTTAATTTAGGGCAACAAAAAAGCCTAGCGTTTAACTAGGCTTATTGTGTTGGGTTTGTTTCTGTCTACCTTCTATAGATCATAGACGCAACGGCTGTTATATACCCTCTTGTTAATTCGTGTTGGCTTCCTGTTATTGCCGCGCTTATTACTAGCGTTATAGTTGCTAGAATTAGTAACGCTTGTATGTAGTTTGCTTTCGCTTTGCGTGGTGGTTTGTTTGTTACCTTAAGGTTGTAGTGTGTTCGCATGTTGTTTATTGTGTTCATGTTGTTTTTGTTTTATAGCTCATTCAAGCCAATTAAGATTTCTTTTTCTGTGTACTCTGTGAGAGCCTTGTTTATTTCACTGTTTAGACTTCTCATATTCTTTGCCGCGATCCTGGATAGTTCGTTATGTAAATCGCTTGATACTCTTATTGTAGTCCGTTTCATGTTATATTAATTAAGTACAAAACCTTCTTTGATACCTTGCTGCTTGTTTGCCTTTGTTCCTTTAAAGGATAGCCCGCAAATTACGTTCTTTTCATCTAGAAATCTCAAATCGTGTTTATCCGCGTTGATAACCTTATAACCGTTCCAACCGTCTGTAATTGCCTTGTCAAGGTCTGAAAATACAGCGGCAATATTTCCACCACGTTCCAATATGTCAAAGCTTTGTTTTTTATTGTCTTCCGATAAGCTGAAAGTTAATTGATAATTAGACGGCAACCCACCGTTCAAATATTGCGCCATACGCTTATAACTTTTGGTGTAATCGTAGAATTTTACGTCCGGAAATAAATCTAATATCCGCGCGCCGTTATACTTAAAGTTCTCAATAGGTAGGTCGCTGGTTCCGTTCAAACGTATACATGGGATCATGTTTTCGCGCTTTGCCTTTCTTATAAGTGACTCAATATCCTTTACAATATTGTACATGAATTCCGCGTTATTTTCTCTAAAATACTTTGTTTTATTAATACGCGCCGTTTGCACGCTATTGAACGCGCCACGTCCTGAGACGTATAGGCAAGCTTTTGTGCATCCTTTGGATCTATTCGGGCAAACCTCGAACCCGGATATCTTTGCCGGCGCCAAATATAGTATACCCGTTAAATATCCTAGTTTTTCACCTTTCTGAGTTTTCGCAGAGCTCATACCTAGCAACTTTCTGCGCTGTAGTTTACTTGTTTTCATGTTGTTATTTTGTTAGTGGTGGAGCAAATGTTTTGACTTGTCCGGTTGCTACTAATTTCCAGTTAAGGCGGTCGTATGCATGTTTTGCGATCATTGCGGCGCCGTCGTGGAAAAAATACATTCGATCTGAATATTCGTATTTACTCATATGTTCAACGTGGTAATAATATCGTTCCGCGTATTCTTTTAGTAGATCTTTCATTGTGGCATGTTTTGAATGTTGTAAAAATAGAACGCTATACACGTTCCAATGATAAGGGCTAAACCTAGTAAAGCTCCATAAATTGTAAATGTTTCTTTTTTCATGTTTGTCATTTTGTTAGCACAAAGATAACGACATCATATTGACACCACCACAAAAAAAATTGTCATATTTATGTCACGAAATGAGGCAATAAATAATTGCAGACAACCTGGACAGGATCAAAAATAGGTGACACCATTTCGACACCAGGCAACGAAAAAAGGGGGCTGCTGACCCCCTATGAATTTTTTAATTAAAGTACCCCCTATAGATTTTTTGGGTTTAGTTACCCCTATGAATTTTTTGGGAGTGAATACGTTTTAGAAATTCCTTGTACTCCTTTTTGTCTCCGTATTTTTCGTGACACAATCTGCATACCGCCATTAGGTTTTCAATTACATCCGCATCTTTGCCGCCACCCATACCTCTCGCATCTATGTGGTGAATATCCACCGCCCTCCTGGAGCAACACTCACAAGGTATAAAATCACTCTCATCATACCCAAAGTAGGAGAAGTATATTTTAGTGTGTTTCCTCACGTTGTAGTAGGTTGATACCTTTTTGTGTAGAAAGTCCCTTATCCGTCCTCTCACAGCCGTCTGTGGTTAAATCCACCACTCATATCCTTTTAGGTTCTCAGGAGAGAATAGAGGTTTTGTATCTGTGAGTGGATCTGCTTTGTAAAGATAATCCTTTAATCGGATATACTCTGTTAAATAGGGTTGATACGCAATCATCGTCTTTGCCAGGTCAATATCGCTCTCGTGGATTCGTACGTTATGGATGACGGTAGAGTGGTCTACACCGAATAACCCACCAATCTGAATCCATTGGCTAGTGGTGTCAAATTCTTTTATGAATGCCATCACCATACGTCTCGCGTACACATAATGTCTATTGCGGCATCTCTGAGAGATGTCAAACCCGTAAAACTCATTCGCTGCTCTCAGCACCCACTCGTATTTTCTGCTCTTTTTTATCATAGTATTCATTCGTTATTTCTTTTGCTTCTAGTAGATTCAGCTTGTGAATCCTCATGTAATTTGCGATGGTTTCTCTTTCCCCAATCAGACGGGTGCAACAGTTATACAAGTCCATCATCTTGCTCAACTTGCTGTTCATATCTCCCACATCTAAGCCTTTGCGTACACGTTTCTCATGCACCTCCACCATAGACTCAAGCGTTAGCTTTGCATCCAAGAGGACTTTGTATGGGTCGAACTCGAACTCGCCCAAGTCAAATAGTTCCGGGTCAAATGGCTCTCTCATGCCCATTGATCTGCCATTGCTTGTGCTATGCCTGGGTATGTCTTGCTCCGAAGTTTACCACGATCATCCCCTGCCGACAAAGATACCATATAATCCCTGCTAAATGTTTTGCCATTACTGCAAGTATATAGGTCAGGCTCAACAATTTTTGTGGGCACTAGCTTTGGCAACCACTCCAACCATAAGCAAGTAGCCTTCCTTGACGGATCGCCAAACTCATACGGCTGTATTATTTGATCGGGCTTCCTATACTTTTTAGACATAATCCCAATCGGATTCTCTATTGCCTTTCTTGGTATTGAGCAATTAACTAAGCTCATAAAAAAATCTACCCCCTGTTGTTGTCTGCCATCTTTTTGCTTCTCCTTAAACCACCTCGCGCCACTTACAGCAAGGTGTGTGCATGGCGGGAACGCTATCATCATATCCCAACCTTTATCAAGCTGCTCTAAAACATCCCCACATATATGCCACTCAGGGTGTCCGCCGCTACACTCTTGGATGTCGCAACTATAAGCCTCGTGACCCTTCTCACGAAAACGCTTACAAACCTCTTGGCTTTCCTCACAAGCTATTAATACTCTCATCTAGTTCTCTGATAAAGTTCTTAATCATGGTTATCTCTCCCATACGAGCATAGCTACTATCCCCTTCTGAGTGGTATAACTTGTAGATCCTGTCATTTATGTACTTGTCAATATGCTGTAATTTCTTCTCCGATGTCATTGCTCCATTTGTCATTTATTGCCCGTTGTAAAATATCTACACCTCCGAAGTGAAACCTCTTCCCATCAAACGTACCCTCAATAGGTATCTCGATAGGGTTCTCTTTGCCTCCGGTCATGTGTGACTTGATCTTTGCCGTCCATATCTTAGTGATATTCCAATCATTCGCATCCTGCTTGTACCTATGCACGACAATCATGTCATCCGCCCTGTTCTCAAACATTCCACCATGCTCTACATCCGCAGCATTCGGTGGAGATACTTGGTCAGCGTACTGATGATCTTCCTTGTGTCTTCGCCTCTTGGCATCTGTGTTCGGATGTACACAAAGATACAACGCAACTCCCTTATTGTCTCTCCATTGCCTGAGATCCGTCAGAGCATCGTAATTGTAGTCGTAGCTGCTCTTGTATTTGCCCTTCTCTGTGTCTTTCTTTAAACTACTCCACGGATCAATTATAATGGCGTGGTAGTCCTCTGTGAGCCTCTTATCGGCTGCTGCCATAATACCATAGACAGACGTAGGTGTGTGAGACTCCACAAAATCCATATACTCGTTCACTTTATCATAAGCATCACTCACTTGTTCTGCCGGGATATGTCTTAGGTCAGCATCCAGGATAGCGTTCACACACATCACTATGAGTTCAAGTCGAGAATTCTCACTACTCCATACCAAGGTTTTTTTGCCTTGCCGTATAGACTGCAATAGGCACATATAGGTTATCAAAGTAGTCTTACCCGATCCTGAGTTCCCCAATAGGACAGTAAAGTTCTGCTTATATAACCACCACTTGTCGATAATCTCAGAACCCCAAGTCTCTCCTAGTTTAATCTCGCCTCTGCGATACTTATGTACGAACTCTAGGTCTTTACTCACTCCACTCCGCGTTTAGTTCTTTTGCCGTGATATCATACTTTGCTACAAACTCCTTCCAAGTCATTGTGATTCCTGTGTACTTTACATCATATACAGGTCGCTGTATGTTCTGCTTAAACGTGTTCTTTTGGTTAGGGTTGTAGATCAAAGCAAATCGTTCTTGCCGGGTTAGCTTTGGTATAAGCTCTCCTTGCTCCGTTACCCTAAAGTTCTTCATAGATGGGATGATGTAGTCGCGTTTTTCGTAACACCACCCCGTCAATGTTTCCTTAGTAGGGTATTCCTGCTGGTAATACACTAACTCAATCATGAGTCTAGCCTTTTAGTGATGTCATCAAACCTTTTTGCAGCATCCAGGATTTGCTCACGAGTGAAGAATCCGTCACAGAACAAGTCGTTAGCATAACTCACCACAACCGACCCATTGTCTCCGATAGACTTTGCGTGACCCATCAGCTCCTTGGCGAACTCTTCAATGTTTGCAAGTTCTACCTTCCCAGCAATGACAGCTTTCTTTGCCCAAGATAGTGCGTAACCGGACATAGCTCCTTTCTTGCCACCACCCTGACTGCCAAAGTTGTTAGGCTTACCTAAACTGAGTCGTGTGCCGTACTGAGTATCCTTCCTGGACTTGACCTCAACCTCGTCACCGACTTTCCATTTCCCTTCTGACTTAGCATTCACCTCTCCCGATGTGCCGTCAGATAGTTCTACCTTTTGCTTGTAGAACGTGTCTCCTTGGTACTCAAATGTACCCGCATTTTCTGCTTTTGTGATTTTCATAGTATTTCTAATAATGATATTGTCTGTGGTTTTTCTTCCGCAATGTAGCGGTCAATCAGTTCTTTGTCTGCAATCTCTGTCAGGAACTCGTGATAGTTGTCGTATGTGTAGTCATACTCCCTTTGCACATGCTCCCCTGTGTGATTTAAACTATCCTCGGTAAAGGTTATTGTGTTGTAGTCATTCTCGCACACCCAACGCCAAAATACCTCAACGTCAATAGCACTCGTTTGCCCGTCTTCCTCTACAATGTAAAGGTTATACAGGTCTTCATCGTAATAGTATCTCGTTTTCATAGAGGCAAAGTAATGCCAAAAGAACGAGACTACCAAATAATAAATGTCAGTTGTTTGTCAGGAAACCCGATTTCATTCTCTCATACAGCTCTTCCACCGTCAACGTGGTGTGAATGTGGCAATGACTCATATCAGCCTCAACCTCTTCATCTGTCAACATACCGGACTTTATGAATATAACAGCCCCACTATCCTGCGGAACTACATACGATACGTCATCTATGTTTAATAGCCCGTATTGCTGCTCTACAAGCCCCAAATCAGCCAAGTCTCCAACCCTCTCCAATAGTATAGGTATCTTGATTATCATAGATCCATCATTACGTTTATCGGTAGAGTCCCGTCTTCCAGTATTACCCCACTTCCTATTGCAGGTTTCCCATAATGTTTGGCATACGCCATGGCGTAGCTATCCTTGTCAATGCCACACCCGACCTGCATACCGAATACTTTAAATCTTGCCCCTACCACATACTGCGTGTACACCTCTGTGTGCCAATGTCCACATACGGTAGTCTGCATATTCTTTCTTGCTCGTGCTATCGCCTTACCCCCACCGTCACCATGAACGTACAACACATCGTCAATCGTCTTATGCTCTACGAACTCCCACTTAGGAGTGTTAAGTACCTCTTTGTAGTCCCGTATCCACGCCCTTGGTATACCACCTGTGAACGCCTTACGCATAATCATCCTGTCGTGGTTTCCGATAATGACAGTAGCTTCGGGGAACGCCTTATGCCAACGCTCTATTCTCTCCTGCGCTAACTCTAGCTCATTCCCAGCACCCATCCCGTCAGGATCAGTCTCGTGGTAAGATGAGTAGTGGTTGTCAATCACATCTCCCATAAAAACTACATCGGTGATATTGTACTTGTTGGCTAGTTCAATGTTGAAGTCCAGGTACTCGTCCAAGCAGAAAGGTTCGTGAAGATCCCCAATAGCTAGTACAGCTCTCCCGTTCTTGCCGCGCATCTCTAGCACAGCTTCGTACTCGTGCGGTTTCAGCCTTATTCTAGGAGTACTATGAGTTTTTGTATAGTCCATTTGAACACTCTTATAGATAGTAGCGTGAGCAATACCCACATCCACCATTTAGTCTTTCTAGTCTTATACTTTATTACCGTCTTCTCACGTATCTGAATCAGCGTGTCCGGCTTCTGAGTAAGTGTAATCAGAACCGTATCCTTGTTCTCTATTGTGTCTTGTCGGATGATTACCCTAGCTGTAGCATCCCCATTAGTGACCTCAATGGTGTCGTGCAAGTAACGAGTTACTGCCACCGTGTCTAGTCTTGGGGTGAATCTGATCTTGTAGATAGTGTCTATCGAATGAGACTCCATTTGGCAGAGTGGTGGATACTTTGTACAAAGCCTATCCATTCTGCGTGTCATCCTCTTCTCGTAGCTACACGAGGAGAATATAGTCGATATAATAAATATCGCGGAAAGACCTATTTTATAGTCTATAATACTACGAAGTCCCATTTGAATCCTAAACAATTAGTCCCCCTTTTTATTGCCGCGCTAATGCTCGATTGAGCGCACTCCATCAATTTGGCAGCCTCTATTTGAGTGTTAAATATAGCCACCTTTTGATAGTCTTTGGTCATGCAAACAATTTTTTTGCCGTTCATGGAGGCATCCCATTTCTTATTCCCTATTGCATGAGCCATATTTTCTTGTTGTGTGCACCATTCCAAGTTCTCCAATGAAGCATTATCCCTAACGCCATCTATGTGGTTTATATATGGCTTATTGTGCGGGTTTGGTAGAAAAGCCTGTGCGACTAGCCTGTGCACTAATCTGTGTTGCCCATTGATAGCGATAGACCAATAGCCGTATGGCGTTTTAGTTCTTTGAGCTGGTATGTAACCCCCATTAGAATACCTCCTCACATTGCCCATGTTGCTTACTTGGACTTTGCCAAAAGTTCTAGGCACGTTCGCCCAATATTCAAACTCTGACATATCTATTGATATATCAACAGCCCCAACATTTTCTAAAAAAATAGACTTACTAACCTTCATTTATTTCAGCCTATTGAATTAGTATCCAACATAAGTCATCGTTGCATCGGGAAACATTACGTTACAGTAATTGTAAATATACCCGTCCTCTGTATCTATGGTAAAGTAATTACCACCTAGCATTATATCCTCGAATATCATAATGAGTAAATGTGTTGTACCGACCTAAACCACCTTCCTTCATTTTGCCTTGCGAGATAAGCTCTTCAATCAAATCCGCTACCTCTTGCGGGGTCATCCCGTCCACTA
>Ga0208645_1000588_pt1 | contig 37587 bp, 44 predicted proteins | sample VirMetDEL_Sep_01_FD_184519 | JGI IMG/M metagenome (GOLD analysis project Ga0208645, IMG submission 184519) | Aqueous microbial communities from the Delaware River and Bay under freshwater to marine salinity gradient to study organic matter... | ecosystem: Environmental > Aquatic > Marine >... | reverse complement strand
CCTCTCCGTCTGCGTTGGTAAGGGTGACGATTTCTGCGGAGGGGAAGAGGGTACAGAGGATGATACAAGCACAGAGCGTAGACACCCCGATAACAGCAAGAATACGACGAGTAAAAGAAACAAACTCCCCAGTACCGCTTTTAGCGATTTCAGCTTGTAGTCGAAGGAAATTATCAGACGCACGAGCCTCTCTCGCCATTTCAAGATCGTGCTTTTGTTGTTTAGCTTCAAACACATAACCAAATACACCTTTAAGAATCGCCCCCATAGCAGTGCTACCACCACCCGTGATAAATAACATAAGTAACTCGCCCATCTCTTCACTTTACTCCGTATATAAAATAATCAAACTTACCTCTAAGTATATCTAACTCTTTCTCTAAGTATTTGATCCGCTCAAACTGTTGATAGTCAGATGTTATAGGTGCATCCTGTAGTGACATGAGATGATCTAGGTCTCCTTTGGATTGTTCTGCGAACTTCTCAATGTGTAACATCCGTGCCGATAGATCGCCTAGCATAGTACCCTCATGTTGTACCCGACCTAGTCCGTTATCCAGCTCATTGATCTTGTTCCATATAACACTGTATCCCCAAACCACGCTACCCACCACAGCTATTACTTTAGCCATGAATGCGAGGTTAGCTTTTACTTGTACATTCTCGCCTATCTCTGTTGCCATAGACTTTATCATAAACAGAAACCCCTACCTAGGCGAAACAAAATGCAAAACAAAAAAAACCTAGATAGGGGTCTGTGTATGAATGAACTATCTACTGTATCAAATATTACTAACTGCCAACCGTCTGTCAATCTCTTCGTGATATGCTTTATCACCGGAACGATAGCGTGGATCAGACTGTGCTCGTGCTAACTCCTGCATACTTTTAAATGGCATGGTTGATGTACCAGATACTGCTCCCTGTGTTAACTTAGGAGTACTACCTGTAGCATTCTGATACCTGGCGTACAATCCTTGCACTGCTAATTTAGCTTGTTGAACTGTACCCCCGGTGACCGCCTCATCAAAAGCATCGATCTCTTCTTGTGGTAAATTCTCATTCGCCCACTCTGCCATCGCATCGTATTGACCGTTCGCAACGCTTTGTATTTGAGCTTCTTCAGATTGTAATAATGCTTGCTGACCAGCTGCGTAGCTGTCAACTAAATCTCTAGGAAGTCCTGCTTTTTCTAAAGCGTTATAAGTTTCCTCACTAAGTGTACCGTCGTTTTCAAAGAACTCTTTACTTGCTTCCGCAATCGTTTGATATGCTTCACTAACATTCTCTTCAGCTTGTTCTTCTTTGTTCTCAGCTTCCGCTTCACTTTGTTCAGGTTCTTCCGTAGCTTCTTCCTTAGGTTGTCCAAGTTTCTTTTCCAGCTCGGAGTACGCTTGTGCCATGTCTTCCGCACTCTTGAACTTTTCGGGGAGCCATTGCGGGCGGTCGTTCTCTTCTTGCGGTAGTTCCGTGGTTTGTTGCTCGGTGACTTCCGCTGGTTTCTCTTCGGGTTCGATTTCATTCGGTGCTTTTTCGTTAATCTCTACTCGGTGTAATTCAGCCATTTGTTATTCCTCTTGTGGTTGTTGTTGTGCCATGTACTGCTCCTGTGCTGCGTTGATAGCTGGTGCTACTGCGGGTGCTCCGAGTTTCTGTGCCATCTCCATCATCTGAGCTTGTTGCATAGCTTGTTGAATTTCTTCTTCTGTCTTGATCAGCCCTTCAGTCTCAATACCAAGAGCAGTAGCACGACGCTTGAAGTAGTCAGATACATTTAAGTATTGAGTAACTGCTTGTGGTCCTACTATCTGATTAGCACCTGCTAAGAACATATCCAATCTGTTAAGATCATTACCACGACCAAGTGCTTCAACACCAGTAACAATAGTAGGCTTAACAATATCTTTAGGTATCTTAGGTAGACGCTTGCTCTTAGACATCTTGTCCATCAAACGACTGACAATAGGAAGCTGTAGCTCTTGAGATAACAGAGAGTAGAGACCACCCAGAGCAGCTTCAAGCTCTTGACTTAACATGCGTATCTCTTCAGCAGTCACTCTCTCTGCATCTCTAACAACTCCCGATGTCAAAAGAAATGCTTGGCTGAGACGATCTGTTATACCATTCATTGTGGCTTGTGCAGTACGGAAGTCATTAAACTTATTCAACTGCAACACAGATACATCTCCTTCCGACCCTTGTACAATCGCACCGTTAGGAGCTTCAGCTAATGTCCGTGCTCTTGTTGTACCATTCGGATTAACCATGAACAATACTTTAGCTGCTGCTGCACTACCTTCTACGATTGCTTTGGTCAGTGCTTCTAAACTCTTTAAGTCTCCGAGGTACTCTTCAACAAAGCCTCTGCCGTAGTCCTCTCCATCAATCTGGGTGTAGCGTAACGGGAGCCACGGGGACTTATCAATCGGATACTCACCCATACTTTCTTCGATGAGCATTCCTTTAACATCCTGGTAGACTTTGTACTTATCTCCTTCTCTGACGATTGCGGTGTAGAGGTCACAGCTGTTCTCCTTTTCCTGACGATATACTTCTTCTCTTACAGATTCAGGAAGCATCATAGGAGCTACAGTTTCTTTCACTGCTATGTGTGTAACATTACCCATTGGGTCTCTCTTGACGACATAACGATCAAGCTTGAACACACGCATACCACCTTCGTCCGGTAAGTACAACAAACTGTTACCAGTAATAAGTAAGTTCTTTAGTGCTTGGAAGATACCGTTCCTGAAGTTCTGTACTTCTACTTCCTGTGATACACTACGCTCTACATCAGCTAATGCTTTCTCTAAGTCTGTGCGTAACTGCTCACCACCCTCTGGTCCTAACTCCTGCTTTGCTTTGTCCAGTTCATATCTATCTATAACCAGACGAAAGAATGGAGCGTTAGGTGGTAACAGTGCTAACAATAACTTACTACTTAGATTCAGTACACCTCTAGCTCCGATACCTTGATACGGTGTGTAGTACTTAGTAGCGTAGTTATGTCCGTCAGGCGGTAGTACATAAGGAAGCGTAAGCTCAGAAGATGTACGACCTCTGTCTAAAAATGACCACCGCTGGTTCTCCAACGAGTGATATAACCCTTGAGCTGTTTCGTGCATTATTGAAGTACTTCGTCAGGATTAAACCAATCCTCCCCACTTAAAATACTTAACATCTCTTCCCGTGTGTACTGTGGTTCACCTATTAGAAAGCTAGGAGTGTCGCCTTTAAATTTAACAAAGGTCTTAGTACCGTCTACCGAGTAACGGAGCGTGTCAACAGATGTTTGAGCTACTTGGTTAAAATCAATTAAACTTAAATCCGATGTGTTAATTAAAATATATTTCATAACTTAAAATGGAGTATCACTATCAAATGAAGCACCATTAGTTAATGTTAAATCATAGCCTTCGCTGCCTAAGTCAGTGACAGTAGTACCGGTTCCTGAGTCCGAATCTCCCATCCTCCACCAGTTATCTAAATTCAAAGTATTATCTGTAGCATAGGTAGATAAATCACCATCTCCTGTGTAAATATCACTAACTTGAGTGGATGATAACTCATTACCAAAAACCGCGACTTCGTCAATTAAGCCTCCGTAATAATTCTGAGCACCAAAACCATGCTTACCTATATAAAACTGGTTATTGCTAGAGGACGCATCAGCGGGTGATTGAGTAGCGTTACTGTTCTCAAGAGTACCATTTACATAAATATCACAACCATTAGCATTCCATGTACCAACTACATGAGTCCACGCTGTTGTCGAGACTGTGGATGTAGCTATTAATGTTTTAACTCCTCCAGCATACCAATATAAAGCAGGATATCCGTCTCTTGTAAGATACAATGCAAAGTACACATTAGCCCTAGAAACTATGCTACGACTTTGATACGGGTTAGTATAACCACCTGAGATAGCTACAGTATCAGGTTTCACCCAAGCAGATATAGAATGATCGTTAGCCCCCCAATTGAAGAGCGGTCCTGACTCAAGGTTAGAGAGATAATCGTCAGTCCCGTCAAAAGACATGGAGTATGCATTAGGAAATGCTGCCGGACCTGTAGGACTACCTACTACCCCAAGATTGAATGTCGGAAGAACGAACATTATTAGGAAGCAGTATCTCCAGCAAGAACAAAGGTGTCAGTTGCGTAAGCTACTATACTAGCTACTCCGTACTGTCCGTTGATCTTAGTGTGGGACTGTCTGTTGTTAATGGTAGTACTGGAAGTAGCAAAGCTTACTTGACCTGCTCCTTTTTGTACGAAGCTACAGTTAAAACCAGCTCCTAAACCACTTGGTACTGTGACAGTTACAGCAGAAGCATTGTCTAACACAACTACTTTACCGTTGTCTCCAGCTACTAATGTATATGTGGTTCCTGTTTGATCGTTAATAGAAGCGTCAAAGTTGCTGATCGCATTACCATTAAAGTCGTAGCTTGATAAGTTAGAGGCAGATGCTTGCCCCATTAGATTGGTAACGGTTACTTTCTTAGTGGTCGCTGTACCCGCTATGTCGTCAACGATTGCAAGTATGTCTGCACCCGCTGGTGTTGTCAGCTCGGTAAGTTCTGTAATTTTTTTATTAGCCATGAGTATTAAGCTGGTTCAAATAATAATATTTCGTTTAGTTCTGTTGTCAATGGTTCACTAGCTTCTGTAAAGATTGCTCCGTCAATGACTTCCTCTTGTGGTGCATCAAATCCGTAGAGCTTTTCAAAAGCTGGTCGAATAAAGTTACCAGGGAATGCGATGATACCGCTGGGCTTTTCAAATCCTGATGTGAACTCAATGGACATTATAGGGAGTCAACAGTTCCAGTAGCGTAGACGCTGTGGGTTCCTGATGTGTAAGCACTTACATTAGCTCTTAGCTTTTCGTAGTGTCCGTGGTCATCTCGTACCATAACCGATCCTTCGGCTGATACTGATTGACTGTGTACTACATGCCAAGCTCCTCCAATGTAAGCTTCTATATCTATTGTTGCAGCTCCAGCGGACTCAGTGGCTATGACAAATGTCCAACCCTTAGTACGCTCAGACCCGAATGCACTACCCGCCCCTGAAGATGTAACAGATGAGAGTAGAGTCTTTTTATCTAGTGTGCGAAGGCTCATATATATTTATATTACTATTGTTATTGTGAAAGCTGTACTCCTGTACCACCGTTAGCTGCACCCATGCTTAAAGTAGGACGGCGAGTAGCTGTTAGTTGCTGTGTACCACGCTTACGCTTAGTAGGTTCAGTAGCCCTCTTAGTAACAGCTCGTTCTGCCGTAGGTAATGGCGGTGGTGGTGGAGCTGGTGGAGGAGGGGGAGGTGGGATGTTAGGCTGTGAGAAACACATAGCTATTCTAAGTCTTTGGTGATGATGTTGTCTTGTAATTGTTCGTCGTAAGTCTGTTGTAAATAATTAATTACACTTCTTTGTCCTACCTTAAACCATACATCTCTATCAGAGTCTGTCAAGAGGGGACATTTATCCGGGAACAGTTTGTCAAGCTTTTCTATCAAAGACTTACTCAACGCTGGTAATACTATTTCATTATCACTCATCTCTATAACTTATATCTGATAGTTCTTGCGGCAGCTTTCCTTCTTTAATCTTTTGCTCCGTCCATATCCAAGCTGAAGCATTCCATAAGATAGCACCCGCATGGTCTTCAGAGTTGTCCCCCTCAGCCAGCCCCAACAAATGTCTAAACATCGAGTCATATAATCTACTTAGTGGGAATCCTTGTTTCCAGTTGTCGTCTCCGTAAAGCTTTCCGCCAGCTTCAAATCTTTTGGCGAGACTGCGTAAGGCGACCGGAGGTATAAGGCTGGGTCGTCCCCGTCCATCGTCCCCATCACGCCTTGCCCCAGTGCTGAAGTTTCTAGTATATCCTTGGTTTGGTAGTTCTTCGGTGTCCATAGTTTCTTTATTGTTTTAGTTCTGAAGCAGTAGTTCTCTGCTCGTAGTAATCTTGCCATCCATGCGTTCATCAAAGCATCTTGTTCAGTGAGTCCAGCATCTTCGTAGCATTTTGTAACAGTCTCCCATGTGTATCCATGTTTATCTAGTAGTCGTTTAGCAGTAACAGCTCCTACCTTTGGTACACCACTGTATCCATCCGTTGAATCTCCGGTCAGTGTTTGTATCAAGTGGAAGTTATCTGCTTCTTCAATGGATGGTTGGTGGTACTCTCCTCTGTTATAATCGTAGAAGATACCTGGTACACTCTTGAAGTCTTTGTCTATACTAACAATGATCGTCTCTTCATCCATTGCTTTGTCAGTAGCTAGGATAGATATAACATCATCAGCTTCCAAGTTATTCCACAGCACGCCACCAAGTTCATCGATGATCCACTGCTTTACTTGTCTAAGTATGATAGGCAGTCGTGACTTAGCACGGTTTGCTTTGTAGTCAGGGAATAGCTTGCGTCGGAAGTTAGCACGGTCTGATAGACACAGCACTACATTCTCACATCTTAAGTTATCTCTGAACTCCTGTATCTTATTTATCACACGAGCTTTAGCTAATGCCATGTCTGCGTGTACAGTCCACAGTTCTTCTTTCCATTGTATCGGCTCTTCTGCGACAACAGCTGCTTCAAATGCTAACACATCTGCGTCGATTAGTAGTGTAGTTTTACTCATAGTATACGCTCCAATTGTTTTGATATTTCTTGTATTTGCTTTTGCTTGTGTGTGCTGGATATAACCGCAGTGTAACACATGTCATCTCTGATTGCGGTATCATCCACCACTCATTGATAGGTACTAAGTATACTGCTACTATATCTACAATGTTTGGAATGTGTGCCTTAGTACTGTTTCCACATCCTGTATTTACAGAGTAACACGATCCAACTGTGCAAGAGGAACTCTTTACTTGTACCTTTAGATCACCAGCCGGACAGTGGACAATAAAGTCCCAAGGCATAGGAGTCGTTGGCGTGTGTGGTTCAAAGTCTCGCTCTAAACATTCAGCTATGAAGCGAGTCTCTGCGATGGCTCCTATCCGTTGTGCGTTTGATGATGGCATGGTGAGGTCTTGTGTATCATAGAGGTATGCAAGGGTAGTGTAGCTGTCGTATTGTATCTCGTCCATCGTTAATCTCTATACTCCCAACTAATTAGGTAAGCTAGAAACTTCTTTAACAGATCAATGTCATCTTTAACTTTACCCATTGATTGATTACATCTGTTACATAACAAACCTCTTATCTTCCCTGTCTTGTGGCAGTGGTCTACATCTAGCAATCTTTTGTTACCAGGACTCTGACCGTGCCTATCACAGATAGCACATTTACCCTTCTGTTTCTGTAGCATAACATCATAATCTTCAGGTGTTATTCCGTACCTAACTTTAAGATGTTGCTTACGACATAAAGCTTTGAAGTGATCTGAGTTTTCATCCATCCACTTGCGTTGTTGTACACGCCTACAATCCTTACAAGTTTTTCTGTATCCTGTTTTAGATTTCTTACAGCGTGTAAAATCTTCAAGTGCTTTAGTCTCTCCACATTTAGTACAAGTATCTGTCTTCATATCAATGAGTCTCCGCCCATGTTGTACCTACTTTGTACTCACCGTCGAGTTGTACATTCAGCTTCAGTTCTTTACCAGCTACACGAATAGCTTTCACTGCTAACTTACCGAAGTCTTCTGCGTGTTGCGGTATTACTTCTGCCTGGAACTCGTCGTGTATGTTAGCAACGAATGCGTACTCTCTACCGTGCTGCCACTTACTCTTACCGAGTGCATGGTACAACTGTATCAAAGCTACCTTCATACACACTGCTCCGGCTGATTGAAGTAACATGTTCAGTGCTGCGTGACTACTGCGTATGCGTAACAATCTACCATCCAGTCCCATCAATGTACCACCGTTCTCTACTTTTCTTTTGATGTCTTGTTGCAGTCTATTCAGAGCTGGTAGGTTGGATAGGAACTTACGCTTTAACATCTGTCCTTCTCTAGCTGTACCTCCTACGATGTCTCCAATCTTTGCATCACCAGCTCCGTAAAGGAAAGCATAGATAAATGTCTTAGCTTGGTCCCGTGTCTCCAGTCCAGCAGCTTGTTGATTAGCTGTGTGGATGTCTCCTTCTGTTACGATCTTACCGTACTCTCCTCCGTCGTAGAATGCTAAGTAATGTGCTAACATCCGTAGCTCCAACCCACTAGCATCACACCCCACCAACTTCTTACCAACACCCGCACCGAACAATCCTCGACACTCTTCACCGTACGGTACACGACAAGCAGGAACCTGTGCTACATTTGGATTACTGTGTGTACACCGCCCGGTCACCGCTCCATTTGTATTCACACTGCCATGTATTCTTCCCTTCTTAGCCAGCTTCAACCACGCTTGTTCTCCCTCTGCTAACTGACCAAGTCTTTTCTGTACGAGGAGATAGTCTAACAACTTCTGTGCTATTGGATGATCTATCTTCTTCAGTACTCCCTCGTCTACTTTAGGTGTGGTAGCATCTGGTTCTTTTGGTAGATCATATCCAAGGTCAGCTAATGCGGCTGCTATCTGTTGTCGGGAACCAGGGTTGAACAGTGTAGTCTTTTGTTTGTTACCTTGCTTCTTTGCTTCCTTTAACAGAGTCTGCTTTAGACCTCTAGCTTTCAGTTGTTCCTTTAGTTTCACCTTGGTCTCAGCACTGAGTATCTCTACTTGATCTTCACTCTCTATCTTCAGTGTCCAACCAGCAGGACTCTTCATCTCTTCAACCTTGGGTGCTACCATCTGTTGCAGTTCGTCTTTCAACTCAGCTCGTATAGATGTAAGCTTGGCTGTCAGTCTGTCTGCTTTATCAAGATCAAAGCTGAAACCGTGTCGTTCCTGTTGAGATATAATAAATGCAAACCAGTGTTCGATAGCTATCATCTGATTGCTAGGCTCTTGAGTGAGTAGATAATCGTACAACAGCTGTGTAACTATACAGTCTCTCTCGCAGTACTTCTTCATCTCCTCGTTGTAGTGATCGAATGCTCCGTCTTCTTCTCCGTATGTCAGCTTCGTAGCTTTACCCATCCGGTGTCCCCAAGCTTTCAAGCTGTGACTACCTACAAGTTTAGGATCGAAGTTGTTACGACCGAAGTCCTCGTTGCGTAGGTCAGAGAAGATACACCTAGATAATACTAAGGTATCTACTACTTTAACAAGAGGTGGAGAGAATCCGTACAGCTTCTTAAGTGCTGGTATATCAAACTTAATAACATTGTGTCCGACGATACGGTCTGCTTCCGCTAGTGCTGTCAGTCCACGGTGTATACTATCTCCTGCAAAGGTCACCATCTTAGGAGTCATTGGATCGTACACAGACAAGCAGTGTACAGTGTGTAAGTCCGTCAGATTGGTGAAGTCCTCTATAGGATTTGTTTCAACATCAAAGAATAGTGTTCTCATATTTATTAGAATGGTTCATTATTTGTTTCTTCAAAGGTACTCGCTCTCTCTTCCTCAGTGCATCGTCCGGTGTCTATGTTATAGTACAATGTACTACAGTGTCCGGTCTCACCGCTGAATCGATTCTTCAGTACTCTTACTTTTGTTTCGTTAGATAGCCTGTCGCTTTGTTGGTTGCGTTCCAATCCGATGACCATATCACTTAGCTGTGCGATTGCTTGAGACCCTCGGAGGTGATGCAGACTTACTCGTCCACCCTCTTCATGTCCAGTATCCACACGCTTCAAGTGACTGACAAGTACCATACCACACCCTGTCTCCTCAACAAGAGATCGTAGCTTGGTCATTGTATTATCAATCAGTCTGCGTTCATCGTCTCCTTGGATACCACTAACAACAATCGATAGGTGATCTAGGAATATCCACTTACAATCAAAGCCCTTAATTAAGTACCTTATTTTGGACAGAAGATTGTCACTCTCCATACTCCCGAAGTGATCGTAGGTGTAGAACTTACCGTTACCCACAGTCCTATCGAACGCAGGTCTCATCTCCTTTTCATCTAACATATCATCATCGAGATGTAGTGGTTTGTTCATGTGGATACCCATGATACCTAGTGCTGTGCGTCTGACGGATTCTTCAAGAGCTATGTAACCAACAGTCTCACCCAACCCTAACAGATGGTGTGCGATCTCACGACAGAACAAAGACTTACCGATACCACTACCAGCAGTAACAGTTACAAGTTCACCCAACCTCATACCGTGAGTGATACTGTTCAGCCCGATAAACGGATACGGTTTACTTTTGTGTTCCTCTTTATGAGAGATAACATCCCACAACTCCTTACCGTTTACGATGCCGTCCGGTCTGTACTCACGAGCGTCGAACAAACACTGTACTAACTCTTTACTTCTGTTAGCAACAAGCATGTCGTTAGCATCCTTTAGTGGTAGCTCTGCGATGTGTGCTTTACCAGGTGTTAAGAGTGCCGCACATTCTGCTGCTCCCTTTCGTCCGACATCATCCATGTCAAAGCAGAACACTACTTGTTCATAACGATCTAACCAGTCGATAGCTTGAGCAACGAACTTCTTAGCTGCTCCTGCTCCGTTAGGTACACTGACGACAGGCCACTTGTTATCGAAAGCTTGGCTGACACTTAACGCATCCACCTCACCCTCAGTAACAACTACTCGTCTGCCTCCGTCCCGCCACAGGTGCTGACCATACAAACCAATCAACTCTCCTCTTGTAGCGAATGACTTGTCAGCAAACCGTAGCTTCTGAGCACATGTCTTACCGTCTCTTGTTTTATAGTTAGCTATTTGTACAGGCTGTCCGTTCACACTGCCCATCCAATACCCCCACTTCCGACAAGTATCTTCAGTCAGGTTTCTTCGTGCTATTGCTTGAGGTGATCCGTTGACAAACTCTCTCGGTGTTGGTTCGCTCACTCGTTCTCCTCCTCCAGCGTGACTGTTACAGCTGAAACAATGCCAGCTTCCGTCGTCGTTAATGGCTCTTGCATCACTTGATCCGCACTTTGGACAGGGTTGGTGTGTGTTTGTGAAAGCCATGATTTTGGTATAGTTTTATTTGCATATATTATGTTTTTCTTTTCGCACCAGCGGGCGTATGTGGTGTCACTTCCTTTCCGTATCTTGTTAGAAGCATTCATAAATACGAGACGGATGTCTAAGTGTGGATGTTGTTCTCGTACTAGTAGATGCTTCTTCCTATCGTCCACCGTCCACACACCTTTAGCTTCAATGATGATGCCGTTGGGTAGTATGAAGTCGGGAGTGTAGGTAGCAACCTTTCGGTATTCAAGCTTCAAAGTCTCGTACTCAAAAGCAACACCACTACGCTGTAGCTGGTTAGCTAAGGTTTGTTCGAATCCAGAGCGGTACTTAGAAGTTGGCGATGACCTCTTCTTCCGTTTCTTCCGCATCGAATCCACCCTCTAAGTTCTCACCGCCATTAACAAATCCTTCTTCTTGTTCAGTAAAACCGAAAGAACTAGCTGCTACAGCTGACATTCCTCCTTCACCGAGCTTCAAGACTTGAACAGCTTCCAACTTAAAGGTCACCCCAAAACCAATAGCCGGACTGTTGTAAAAGCTAGGACGAAAAGCTACTACTACTTCACTACCGCTTAGGACTTGTACATCTTTATCCATTGGTTGAGCTTTGGAATCATACACAGGCATTGAACGATGATATGTTTCACCCGTACCTTTGTTTCTTCCTCCACCTTCCATCTTAGTTTTGATTAAGAACCCACCGTCCATTTCAGTAATAGGAAACTCACGCTGCATCAGCTTCTTAGATGGGTTCTCTTGTTGTGCTTCCTGTAACTCCTGTTCATACAGTGGTCTTAGTGTAGCTTTGATAGCATCAGCTTGTTCCTTATCAACAATAACATCACAAGTAAACACGCCAAACTCTGGCTCAAATTTCTTGTAAGGTTCTGTGATGTGTGGATACCTAGCTGTACCCTTTGCTTTTATTATTTGATGTTTGGTTCTACTTTTCAGTGCCATATCTATTTTATTTATCGGTGTTAAGACAACAGATACTTCATACGCTTTACTGCGGTAACATCTAAGTCACCAAGTTCCGGCACGGATGGAAGTTCTGCGGTCGGGTTGTTGTTGATTTGCTCCATTCGGAACTCAGTCAAGAGATCAACAGAAAAAGTCTTATGGTACATTTGTCGTACAATCGTATTACATTTTCGTACATTACAAGCGTGTGTCACAAAGCAGTCATGTATGGTAGCTAAGTCAAAGTCAACTTGATTCGCTACTTGATGTACAATACAAGCGTCAAGACTGTGGATAAAGTTAGCAGTGACTGCGTTGCCGTGGTGCTTGGTATCTATCTCATCTGACTCAGTGTGGGTACGCACATATACAGTAGTGTTATCAAATACAGATTCTAAATCTACCTTCTTGTACTTACGAAAGCTCTGCTTAACTTTGAATCCTGTAGGTGTAGTCCAAGTAATACCGTTCTCGTAAGGTAAGCATCGGATAGTCTCCCGTAAATACTTCATTACTTTCTTTACTGGTTCACATACCTCATCTGCTATCTTGTTAATGATATTACTTATCCAGATGACAGCAGTTAACATCTCACCTGTACTACTCCACGGATGATTGATTCCTATACTCTTAAATAAATCCTGTACTAAGTTGTAACTGGTAGCACCGTACGGACGGTTCATCACTGCCATCTTAGCTATCTTTCTTTTGATACCGTACTGCATCCAAGTCTTAGCAATAACACCACCATCCTTAACTAACTCATCGTGTATACGATCTGCTACATATTGATACATATCATTAGCTTTGTCTTCTTCCACCAGGTTACACATCCTGCCCGTGTCCTTGTCCCGTAATAACAAACTAAGTATCTGCATACCATTGTTACTACAGTCCTGACGCACAGGTAAGTAACTAACATATCCGTACCCCTCCTCTGTGTACTTCTTGAACTCTAAACAGAACCGCAGGAAACAGAACGGATCACTAGCATCTGTCCACCAATCTGTACCGTGTGGATCATTCGCTGCTTCAAGAATAAAGTCCTTGCGTTTACCTACCCACTCCAGTCTCTCCTCTCGTGTACCTTTTACTCCCCACATGTTAGCACCGTGGACAAGTACAGCTTCTAAGTCCTCTTCATCCACCACTTGTTGACCATTCTTAAAGTCCAACAAACTCTTAGCTAAGTCAGAACCTTGTGGGTGTAGATAGTACGGAATAGCGTACACTCTACCTCGGTAATCACAACGATACGGAAAGTATATCTTTGCCCACTTACTGTACATCTTAGCGAGGTGTAGGATACGACAAGCTTGGAATCTTTTGGAGCTGTTACTAGCGTTGGTCTGTTTAATATCTTTCTGCTTTAACTTCCAGATACTCAGCTCCTGCTCATCACCACCTGTATAGTATGGTTGCTCAGGGATCTCTCCAAATTGTGGGATGTTACCTACTACTCGTTCATTCTCCCAACACTTCAACGTAATATCTAACATGTCCGTGTTGATCTGCCACTCCACCTGTTGTAATCGGTTAACAGCAGACATGACGTGGTCGTAGTTATTTCCTTCAAACCACTCAACAGGTTTACCCGTGAAGAATTTCTGTGCAGGTAGCTGTTCAATATCGTATCCACCACCTATCAATCCATGCCAATCAACTGGACGGTCAGGTAATGCCATCTTAAATACTTGCCCTGCTTCCTTCCACTTATCAAAGCGATGTATCCAATCTTTAAACTCAGAGGTAGGTAAGACAAAGCGTTCCGGCATCTTACTGCTCGTACTATCACGCATCCCCACTTTGAAGAGACCAGTCTGCTGTCTGATCTCCTCTAACAACCACAGTCCTAAACCCACCTTAGCTTTGTGATGCCACAATTCAAAACGGACATCCTCATACTTATAGAACTGCTTGATCTTACTCTGTTTTTTACGGTCAGGTATAGCTAACAAGTCCTGCTTATTCAGACTCAGGTTCTCCAAAGCATACTTCCACCGAGCTTCATTCTCAAATGCTTTACCTATACGATAACCCATCTTCCCGATAGCTAAGTGGTTGTCTAAGTTATTAAGGAATGTACGCAAAGCAATAACAGCTATCTCATACGGACACATATCCATAACGAAGGTCAGGTAAAGTGGTGTTGTGTATCCCGGACTAGAGAACTGATCGATGATGTGCTTCACTCTGTCCCCTAACTTCGGACACATACTTTGTAACATACGCTTGCACGATGCTGTGTGACTACTCTCTCCCTCCTGTCTCAGCTTGGCTTGTCGGTTACGATACTGCGTCCGTCCCCACTCCCTCATCTTAGCTACATGTCCACTCATAGATTCTCAAACCAATCAAAGTTTCCCTTCGGTTTCATGCGTGGTTTATTGGAACGAATAGCAATCAATCGCCCGTCTTCGGTTCGCTTGTATGTCCCGTCTTTGTTCCGCTCGAACCCGTAAATCTCTGTCATCATCCAGAACTGTTGAAACCCATCGTTGATAGCTTTATGATCTATCGTGCTGTAGTCCAAATCATGTCTAGCTGTGCCTTGTACTAAGTGTCTTTCAGGGTACATCTTTGCGGTCAAGTAAATCGGTTCGTATTATATCAGCCTCCGCCTCCCAGAATAAATCACTACTTGAGGTGGTGCTCGATTTCAAGGAAGGAGAGCTTGTACGCTTCGCAGTAGTCCCTTTGATCGTCCTCATAATCCATTTCACGGAGGTTATTAATATGTTCTTCAAGTCCAGGGTCAATGTCTTCATATAGTCTATCGTAAGGTTCGGTTAGCCAATCATCGTAGTTAGGTAAATCGTATTGTCTCATAGTCCGTTAGGTAGCCAGCGGTTAGTGTTTCTGTTTCCTTTTCTTCTATTCCAAACTCTAGGTGCTATCTGTAAATTTTGTGGGTGGTGGTAACCGCCTGATGTTAGTGGTATTATATGATCCACCTCAAACTTTACACCTAACTTACTCTCCAATCTTACACTCCAATCAAAATAATGTTTAATAATAAGTTCATCCTCTGCACTCAGGCTCTTTAAGGAATCTTTGATGATAGCTCTTCGCCTGCTAGCATAACGCCTACTACTAATTTTTCTAGAGTCAGTGTCTCTGTATCTCGTTTGGCATTTTTTGCTTTTATCTGTTTTATTGTATCTAGCATTCACTTCTTTTTTCTTCGCTGAAGTATTGTACTTATGTGCACTTTGTTTACCTCTTTTTGATTGTTTCCAATTTCGTTGTCTCTCAACATAAGCCTCAAGATTGTCAGGTGTGCACCAAAATTCCTTGTCTCTAACCCAATTTCTATAGACTAAACCTTGAACGAAAGGGTGTGCAGCTCCCATCTTATAAGTTTTAGGAGGATTTCCTGTGTACAATGCTACTTGATCTAGAAACTTGCCTGAACTTCTATGACCTGACTTGTTACGCTTAAAATCTTCTATTGTTTTCATTCTTCCAATCTCCGTGTTTCATCCTCCAACAGCTGTTGCAAGGACAGGTAAAGTGGAAAGTATTTATGATCTGGGTTCAGCTCCCCGTCAAACTCATTCCACATAATATGGTACATTAATTCTTCAATCATGTCAGCGGGTTGTAGTAATAGTTCTTTCATAGGTTTATTAGTCTCGGTAAAGGATTGCAATTCCGACAAGTATAAAAAAGCAGATGCAGAAAAAGGTTAAGGTACTCATTTGATATGTTATCACGCCTCAGTAGTCGGTTGATTTAATTACTTTGCAGATGTTGCACGAGTAACATTTGTCCCATTGTTTAAGGTTTTCGTATTCTTCTTCAGCTTCCTCTAGTGTGTCGTATGTTATATAATAATCTTGTAACTCAAGACTTTGCTTTAATAAAGGATGTCTACGAGTTAGATCATTGTTTGGATTTTTAAGGATATAAGCGACTAAGTATTTTTCTTTATTCATTAGTAGTAGTAGTTCTATTTAGTAGTTCTTGTTGTAGCTCCACGAGCCTATCACGGACACGTAAGCTGGTAGGTAATTGTTCCTGTAGCTTTAAGTAATGATCGATCAAAGTCTGGATAGATATATCGTCAAGCGTTTCAAGTTTAGAAGGGTCGGTTAAGTTATTATTCATCGGTTAAACATTCTGGGCAGGTATCTTGTGCTTCAAACTTCTGGCTTGTCAATCCGCATTCTTTGCATTCGTTAGGTTTCCTATTCCTGTAATACTGTTTGAGTTTTCCTTTGATATCTTCCATCATGTGCTCTTTGCTGTGAGCTTCTCCAGAAATCGGTAACTCACGACACCCCCAAGCGATAAATACCATGGCGGAGCTGTGAGAATCGATACGATAATAGAAGGTTAGGTTTTGGTAGATAAAGCTTACTGACATAACTCGGTTTCCTCAATAGTCACAAAAGTTTCTCGATATTCCATTAGGTAATGTTTAATAACATCATAAGTTTCATGATCGAATCCATCATCTTTTAGTTCCTGTTGTAGCTCATGGAAGCGGTCAGATAAATCCTGTAAGCAATCAATGGCACAATCAATTTCGGACAGGTAAGATTTCAAATGTTCATTGATAATATCCATTGTGACATCAGCTTTAAAGATTTTTACGATTTCGTCATGGTCATGGTTTGCACCAATAAGTAGATATTTAAGTTTCATGTGGTCAGGTAATGTTTGTCGGTTAGTTTGCAAGCCAAAGGATCATAAGCCAAGACGCAACGGATGAAGCACAGATACAGCACCCGATGAAACAATTCTCGAGGCGTTGTGAAGCTTTAGGCATCTGACAATCATCAAGATTAATAAGGCGGTCAGGTAATTTTTCGGTGGTAATTTTCATGTGTATTAATCGTTTTCGACAATGTCGCTTGTTTTATTGAGTTGATTGATAGTAATTAGTTGAGTCCTGTGATTTTTCGGACGATCTGCCATGCTTTATCGCAAGGATTATCAAAATCAAGACCCCAATAAAGCCATTGGTTATGAATCTTTCTCCGTTTGGCGTAGCTCGCATCTCTTAAGTAATGTCTGAAATCATGATGCCAGAAGTAAGCAAGACCAATGTAATCAGGAGTCCTGACTAATTCCTTGTCGAGTCTGAGTAGTTTTAAGTATGCCTCTGTTGAGAGAGCTTCGAGGTTTAGTATATCTGTCATTTTGAATTTTGTTTCTAACAAGACTGAATTGCCTTGCCGATCCCACTCATTACAGAGTTTCATCCATAGCTCCATCAAAAAAAGTTCAAATGATGTTTGTATAAGTTCAACTGATTGATGTTATTACAAAGCCTAATCACTACATAAGTTGCGTTTCAATCTGTTCATTTAGTTCATTTATATTTGAACTTAGAACTTTGAAAGCGAAAAGAACATATACAAGTAATTCATGCAAATACACTAACTGCACTAGATAACAGCAGTTGATTAGTGACGCAAAGGCCTAGCAATCTCTGTTGATTTGCGAAGATAATTGATGCAGTTTACTTCAGAATCTATCTAGTTTGCATAAATCGTTGATAATCAACAAAAGCTATTAGACATAATGTGTATTATGCGAATCATATACCCCTGCCCTATAAAATACTTACGGGTACGCGGGGGTAATTAACGCACGCGTATATAGCGTAAGCCCCTCAGATTTTTCTACCAAATCTTTTTGGAAGTCCTATATACTCTCCTAGAACTGAGGCTCAAAGCTATCGTCTTCGTCCTCTACAATCTCGTCAAAGTCTCCTTCAAAGATAACATCATCTGTTTCAGTTAGTACAGACAGCTTAGCGAAGTCCAGGCATCCGGCTATTGTGTAGTCGTTAAGATCGTACTCTCGTTTGAATCGGTATATAAGCTTTGCCAGTTCGTACTGGAAGGTGTCTGTTTGTTCGTTGATATTCATGATGTTGTTATAGTATACAGCTATACGAGAATTTTTCATAGGTTAAACTACAACAAGATTTTTGACCAGTGTTTAAGCGGGTCCTAGAAAATAAGCTTTACAAAGTCCCTTCGGTTTGAGATCGTTATAATATTGATATTAAGATAGTACTTTAGAGTTAGTTTTAAAGTTATTATTTGTATGTATAGGTCAAGTGTACAAGCAAGTGGTTAAGAGTCGTATTAGCTGCCTACTGCTACAGCTTTCTTTTAACAAAGATTACTTAGTAGACGCTTCAGCTCTAACAGATTAGTTACAGCTACTGATTTAGCTCATACTTCGTTCTTTCGCTAAATAGTTAAAGGTGTGACTAATACTTGTTTTATAAGGTTCCGTTTTAAGGATAGGTGTGTTTATAAATAAACCTATATATGTATTTACACTAACTACAACAGCACCTACTACTACATCCACAGTTGAGCAGAAGTTTTGTTATTATTCTTATGGAAGCTGTTAACAAAGCTATCTAGTTCTTCATTCAGCAGTTCTTGTTGTCTATCAATCATAGATTGGTTAACATCAGCAGCCATTTGCTGCACCCAATAACCAACAGCTATTGATAAAGCATCAAGACGGTCATCATGTACTAAGCTACCTTTATCTCTTGTTATCCTAGATAACTGATACATAAGCATGTACCTAGTTTGTTGTTCAATAGGATAGGATAGAGCAGACCTGTAATCGTTATTTATAACAGTAGGATCAACGATAAGTCTATGAGAGTTAAGTACAGGTTCTAAGGTATCTACTATCCGTAGCTCCTTCTGTTTGTTATGTCTGACTTCTTCTATAGTCACAGGATATGTTGTTCTAAACAGAGGCTTTATCAGCTCCATAAACATACCATCTCCAAAGTTAGACTCTATGACTACCTTATTAACTTTGTTATCTTTAGCGATAGCTACGAGTTGTTGTAGGGTTTTGGTATCGTAACCACCTCTTATACCACCAGCATCCGGAACAAACAACTGACCGTTTAACATCTTTACTACAGCGTACCCTGTTTCATCCTTACCACGACCAGACGGGTCAATAGATAGGACAGAGCCTGTGTACGGTATCATATCCCCAACAGTGTTAGCAGGTCTTCTGTACCTGTCCCCCGCTAGTCCTACATTAGGTAACTCTCTATCACAGTTATCAGGGTCACTAGACCACACGATCTTTTCCGGAGCTACATCCACATCTACATCCATCACTACCAGATCGTTAATCTTTAATGGGTATCTATCAGCATCACTCAGCTTAGGATTAAGCATGAACTGAAGAGCGTACCCGGTACGACCGTACGACATCTTTCTTTCCTCTAGGTCTAGATCAGTGAACCTAAGGGGTTCTGTAGAAGTACCGACTGTCTCAGGAGTTATGTTATCCGCTATAAGGGGTGCTAGATCGCCTCCGTAGTTGTTTATAGCCTCAGTATCATCCGGATACTCTGAAGACCATATACGGCTCTTGTAGCCCCTCTCTCGCAGTTTGTTGTATATACTGTCCTCACATTGAGGAGTACCAAGAAAGATGATCCGGGAGGAGTCCAAGGGTTTAATGATAGCGTCGAACTCTTTTACTTGTTCATCCAGCTTATCTCTCATTCCTTGTGTAGCACTGTTGTTAGCTACCTCGACATCGTCTGCTACAATTATATCAGCACGAGATCCTGTTAGCTGAGATGATATACCAAGTGACTTAACAGAGGGTGCGTGAGAGGCTGGAGCAGGTCCTACATCGAAAGCTATCTTACTGAATCGTTGGTTCTCTGATGGCTTTAATCCTTGTAAAATGGGAATCTCTTGAATGATTCGCAAGGTAAATGTAGAAAAGTCATCTGATCTATTCTTAGATGCTGATACAACAAGTATGTTCTTAGATGGGTCCAGCAGCAGCTGATGTACTACAAAAGCACTTGTTATCCAGCTCTTACCTACCCCACGGAACGCCATGATAACAGACCGCTTTGGACCGTGTTGCAGGTACTCAGCGATGTCGTATTGTAGCTCGGTGGGGTCAGGAAGATTTAGATGCTTCCAAACCAGGTACAGGAAGTTTCTAAAGTCCCGTAGCTTGGGTGGTATCTCTTGGTGTTTCTTGTTCTTCAAAAGGTAAAGTCTTTAAGTCATCAGCTAACGCTTGTAGAGGTGTACCCATTCCTGAGTCCATAACAACATTGTTATCCTTAAGGAACTGTCTAGCTCCGTTTAGTAGTGCAGCGTTGTACTCCCCCTCAGCTTCCATCAGATCAATACAGTTACGATACGCACCAGCTATCTTGTCGTGCAGTTTACTTCCTTCGGTATGACTTAGCATATACCTACTGTATTAATAGTTGTTATCTTTGTAAACAAAAAGAGGCGGCTCCGAAGAACCGCCCCTTGATGATATGAGAGCAATAAAGCTTAGCTTAAAGCAGCTTCGAACTCAGCAACGGTTCCTAATTCAGTTCCGTTGTGGTAGAGGTCTGCATCAAACTTAGCAGCAGCAGCTGAACTGTCAGTCGAAGAGATGTCAGTAGCAGCAGCAGTTGCAGAAGTGGTGAGAACTTTGAACTTGTCGTCTCCTTCGTCCCAGATCAGAGCCACATTGGATTCAGCAGAACCACGCTCCACGATGAAACCACCGTCATTAGAAGCATTTGTTCCGGAAGCAGCACCTTTAGAAAGGTTCATGATGCTGTCAGCTACATCGATGTTAGTGGTGTTTACGGAAGTCGTAGTACCATTAACAGTCAAGTTACCACTGAAAGTAGCATTGGCTGCGGAGATGTTACCGGAGAAGGAAGCGGAGTTACCGTCAGAAGCGAGCGATCCAGCTTGAGTTTGAAGAGCGGAGATGTCGCTGTCATTGCTGGAAACATTGCTTTGAAGGGTGGAGATGTCCGAATCATTCGAAGAGACATTGCTTTGCAGCGTGCTAACATCAGATTGAAGTGAAGAAATATCACTGTCATTTGAGCTAACATTGCTTTGCAAGGTAGCGATGTCGGAGTCGTTGGAGCTAACATTAGACTGAAGAGTCGAGATAGCAGAAGAGTTGGAGCTAACGCTGGACTGAAGGCTGGAGATGTCGCTATCGTTAGAAGATACAGCATCAGCAACAGTTTTAAGTTGGCTATCAAGAGCTTCGTCAGCAGCTTTAAGGCTGGCTACAGAACCAAGATAGTTGGTCGAAGCGTTAGCGGAATAAGAACCGTCAGTACCAAGACCAGCACCAGTTTGAGTAGCATCTACTTCGGACTGAAGAGCTGAAGTGTCAGAAGCAACACTATCAACATAAGCTTTGGTAGCAGCGTGAAGGGAGGCAGTAGGAGCACCTGAGAGCGTCAAAGCTCCGGTCATTGTTCCTCCTGCGAGGGCAAGCTTCTTATCAAGCTCTACTTTGGTTTTTTGACCCAATTGGGTAAGCAAACTAGACATAATATATAATCCTTTGTTGTGGGTTAGTTGTGTGAAATAAAGTTATTAGGAGAGCTTATATCTGTCAAACAGGTTCAATCATTAAAATGTCACCCAGCTCTGTAGTTAAGCTGTCTCCGTTTTCCGCAAGTAAGTGAGTAACAGCAGCTACTGTACTTCCAAGTTCTATGATCTTCCAATCAGTACCATCGTCTACAGCCATACAAGGACCACCGTTTCCGTCACCATCTGTTACATAGATAACACGACCTGATGTACCGTTGGTAGGTAGAGACGATGCTTGATACGATCCGAACTGTATAGATTGAGAAACAGATAGCGTACCACTAATCAATCCTCCCGATGTATTCAGCTTGTTATCAAGCTTGGCTTTAACCTTCTGTCCTAATTGTGTAAGTAAGCTACTCATGTGTTATATTAGGGTGTAGTTAAGCCGTCAAGGAAATCCTGGTAATCACCTACTTCTTCTTCACGAGCGTCAAGGAAGTAAGGCAGATCGTTCCAAGCAGTCGTCCCGTCACCTATCTTAATTCTGTTGCGTGCAGGGTCGATCTCGATACCTATTTCCCCCTCTAAAAGTACAGGGTTGGCTGTGCTCCAGTTCGTAGCGGAATCGTTTCTAAGCTGTATTCTTTTACTGAAAGTTGCCATTTGTTATGCTCCTCCTCCATTGTAAACATCTAAATTATCACTAGCTGTAGCACCTTGAGCATCAATCTGTGGATCACTCATTGCAGCGTTACCACCACTCACACCGATGATGTCAGGGTCTGATGTAATAGAATCTGTAAGAACTTGTGCTGCTTGTGTAGCTTCTAATGCTTCCGTAACACTAGCACTGGATACAGCAGCAAGCGTCCGGCTTTGAAAGGTAAGCGGATGGATACGGGGTGGTTTAGGTCGTCTTAGCATTTCCATCTACGCAACGCTAAAGCTTTTCTTGTTGGTCTACCTTTACTGTCCTTCATTGGTCCTTTGACTCCAGACATCCGAGCACAGAAGGAACGCTTTCTAGGACCACCACCAGGCTGAGGAGCTTTCAGTTTAGAACCAGTAGCACGATTGTACTTAGCTCTACCTTTAGCAGTCAGCCCACCCTTACGGGACTTCTCACCTCTACCGAGGGATAGTGATACAGACTTAGCCATTACTTCTTCGGAAACCCACGCTTCATATTAGCGTAAGCTTTAGCAGATATAGTAGACTTCTTTTTGCTACGGCTGATACCTAGTTTCTTTCTTCTGTTAATGTTGTAATATAATCCTTTTTTGGGCATAACTATTTCCTCACTAATACTTCTAACATTCTATCTAGTTTGTTGTGAACTTCTTTAATTGCTTCCTCTACCTTAGCTATCCTTTCTTCAACAGCTCTATCTCTTTCCCGTTGAGCAGCTAACTCTACCTCTATCTTAGTCATCCGTTTATCACCAAGGTCTAAGCGTTCGATCATGCGTTTAATAATCCAACCGATAACTCCAAGGGCAATAGCTAGAGCGGTATTTAAAAGACCAGATAGAGATTCGATCATTTGTTATCCTATTACTACTACTTTAATGTGTGTGTATGTAGTTCCCCAATTTCCATTCGTTCTTGAGCCATTAGAATTTAAATGAGTCCAGCCGCTATCAGTTAACTGAACTGTTAAAGTTGTAGAACTAATTGCCGTTATAGATGCTCCTCTGTTAGCGGTTCCATCAGTATCGTGAGTTGGAACTAGTTTAATATTAGCACCTGCACTACTTGTAGCCATCCATATTTGAATCTGAGCTTCAGCAGTTCCTAATCCATGTGTGAAACTATAAGTACCTCCGTTAGCTAATCCTGTAGTGTCGTTAAACCATCCACTAGCGTACTTAGAGACACTAACTACCTGAGCATCTACATACGCCTTAATACTTTCAGATGTAGCTAATGAAGTAGCAGAAGCTGTCGCCATCGTATCATCATCTAATATAGATACTTCTTCAGGATCACCACTACCAGCCGTTGTTCTACCTATTACTTTAGCAGTGTTGATATTCTGCATCTTAGCAAAGGTAACAGCATCGTTAATCAGTTCATTAGTGCCTATAGAATCGTTTTGCATAGCAGCTTGACCCACAGCATTAACTTGAATCTGTGTGGCGGTAACAGCACCACTAGCGATCTTAGCTGTAGTAACAGCACTGTTAGCAATGGTCAGAGCAGTATCACCAGTAACATCTCCGGTGTGTGTAGCGTTAGTTACCTTCGCTGTATTTGCTGCAACTGCCGTATTATTAGCTACTTCTGTATCAAAGTCTGAGATAGTAGATGCAGTCTGTGTACCTGTGTGGTTAGCTCTTGCTAATAAAGTAGCGTCACTAGAGTTAGCGGTAGCACCTGTAGCAATACCGTTTAGCTTTGTCTTATCAGCACCTGTCATCACACCGGCTAAACTAGTAGTAGCACCTGCAACCGTAGTATTTGTACCGCTAGACGATTCGATTTCTACAGATGAAGTACCGGGTGTATTACTAAGATTCGTAGCACCTGCACCACTGGAACCACTAGAAGCAGCTGTAATCCGTCCATTCTCATCCACTGTAATATCAGTGTTAGTGTAAGAACCGGGAGTAACAGTGGTGTGATCTAACTTAGCAGCAGTAACAGCGTCGTCTGCTATATTAGCTGTGTCAATTGGTCCACCTGGAGTACCTGAAGATACTGCAACAGCAATCTGCTGATCTACATAGCGTTTTCTAGTAGCGTGATTATCACTGCTTGGATCGGTTCCTGGTAGTGTCAGAGCACCCGTCATCGTATCACCGCTCTTATTAACCTTTAACGCATCACCAGCTGCAACAACACCATCTACATAGTTCTTATTAGTCAGATCATTAGCAGTGGTAGGAGCAGCAGCTTGTACGACTTTAGCTGGGCTAGTCATGGTTAAATCACCAGACATACTATCACCCGCTTTAGTTACTTGCTCAGAGTCTCCTGTTATACGAGCAGCAGCTTCAGTAGCTACCTCTCCGTCTACATAGGACTTGTTAGTAAGAGAGTTATTACCGGACGGTACAGCAGAAGAAGTGACTTCATTGGAACCCATATCTAGGTTACCTGTCATTGTATCCCCAGCTTCGTCTACATATCTGCCGTCTGCATATGATTTAGTAACAGCATCTTGTGCGTTCTCCGGATCAGCCAGATTAACCAGCTTTACAGAGTCACCGTCGTAATTACCGTTAGCATCTTTAACTAAAGTCTTCTTACCGCTACCTTCTTCAATCTCTTCGTTTAAGAATAAGTTGTGTAAGTAAGCTAAATCTAAATCTCTCTCTGGTAGCACTGTACCGTTCTTAAAGTCAACAAGCAGAGTGGATGCGTCACTGTCTCTTCTGATTCGTATACGAGCACCTAATTCTGGAGCTGTATCAAAAGTGATTGTACCTGCTGATGTGTCTATCGTATAGTCCGCAGAGTCAACTACTTCAAACTTTCCTCCTGTTGTTGTGGAATCGTCTACTCCGACAATGATGTGGTTTTCTTGCTGTCCGGATAGAACTGCGAAAGTGTAGGCAAAGGAGGTTTGGTTCCCGTCGCCAGTGTAGTCTACATAGGTGTTTGCCATGATAATATATTATTAACTATTGAGTTAGGAGTTCAAGCACATCTTCTCGTGATACGCCAGATTGTAAACTTGCTGCTACTTGTCTATTAAGCTCTGCGATTTCTGGGAACTCATTAAACATTTCAGCTCTAGCAGCGTTTCTGTATCTATCTATAATTCTTCTAATGTATTTAACTCTTTGACTAGGAAGACCGCTAAAAGATTTAGGATCAAGTGCTTGGTATCTTTTATCTTTTATTAAATCACCTAAAGCTTGTCGCATAGTTCTTCCATTCAGTACTACTTCAGATGATAACTCTAACCACCTATCGTAAGCACTTCTACCATTAGACCCGATAAAATCTGTAAGTTCTATAACTCCTTTATATTTAGTAGAAGGCATGGAAAACCCATGACCAACATTAGCAAGCTCTTTAGCTACAACATCATTATTATCAATACCGAATGCTATAGGATTTAATGGGTTTAATATACCTGCTAATCCTTCAAAGTATTGTTTTACAACAGGTTCTCCTAAAGGACTGCGTTTTAAGTCTAAAGTAGTACCAGGTATTTTTCTAAGCACTATATCAGCGAAACCTCTTATTTCTTTCATTTCTTGATCGCCTGTTATGGACTGTCCCTGTGCTAAAATATTAGGAAGAAAAGCAGCGGTCATACCACCAGCATATTTACCAGCAGGTGTTTGTCCTCGCAATACGCTTAAAACTTGATCTAAACCTGATAAATAAGATTTGCTAGTGAAGTTTCTAATACCAGTCCACATACCGATAGCCATCAATCTTTCCAAATCAGACTCATCCGCACTAGTTAATTTATTATCTTCCGCTAAATCTTTCATGTCAGCATATACACCGATCATGGTAGCGAGTGGATCAAGTCTTTGATAACTAACCCAAGTATCTCCCATCTTTATACTATAAGGAAGATTACCTGCATTTAACCACATTTGTCTTTGTTTGTAATCTTCTGGACCGCCACCGTTTATACGATCACCGAACATATGCACAGCACTAAACAGAGCTGAGTTCAACATAGTGCCGAATGCTAATTTACCTCTAGCCTCTGCTCTAGCAATAAGGTCTGGAGTTCCGTCGTCTTTAACAGCTTTGAGTTGTTCTAGCATCGACTTACGAACTTGCTCTAACCCTTTCCCTCCGTTTTCTAAAGCTTCTATTCTAGCTTTGTAACCAGGTTCTAATTTAGCCCAAGCATCTGATGCTCTTAACTTATTAATAGCTAGTCGTGTTGGTGCTGATAATCTATCAAAAGAGAATTTTAAGATATTTGTAGGAGTTCGCACGAAAGGAGCAACTAAGAATCCTATTTTTGTTTTAGTAACTAAATTCTGTACAGCAGCTCCAATTGGACCTAACTCAGCAGAGAATGAAATTTCTTCAGCAGCTCTAACATTTGGATCAATAAAATCTTTAGTAAGTTGTATTAAAGCTGCGTTATCCTCTAAATTTTCATCAACCAAACCTAACTCTCTGGCTCTTTCTAACTTAGACGCTTTTTCGCCTTGCACATAATCAGCTACTGCTTTCGATCTATCAGCCGGAGTTTGGAAAGGTCCTTGTACTAATTCATCAGCTTCCCTAAATAAAGCTTGTTCTGAAAAGTTTCTGTTTGATCTAGTTACTAAAGCTTCAAAAGAGTCATGTATATACTTAGCTATTTCTTGCGGTTCCCTAAGACCTAAGTCGTAAGCTTTTAAAGTTAACTGTGCATAAGCTCTACTTCTGTATTGGTTTGACTTCCACATTTGATCCACCGAGAAATTAAACCTATTAGGTAATCTAACCCATTTCCCTGCATAATCTATAGCTTCTTTAATACCGTCCGAAATCTCAGTTCCTAATACTTGTTGTACATTCTTGCCTGTTATTGATCCGATACTAGAACCAGTACCCTCAACAAAAGCGGAACCTGCATCTCCTATAAATTGAGAACCATCTGTCTTCCAAGCTTTCAAAAAGAAACTTACTTGCTCTACTAAACTCATAGAAGAACCCCACGCATTAGCAGTAGCTTGCTTTACAGCTGGGTCAGCACTCATCCAACCTCCTATAGACCTTTCAAAGTTTTTAAGATAGTGAGCTAATCCTGTTCCTAGGTAGTTAGTAGTAAGTGTTCTAGGTCCCCACATCAGTGAGTTCTTGTAGTACTCTTGTAACATGTCTAACATCTTACCACCAGCAGTGCCACGCACTTGTTTATTCAACCCAATAACAGCAGCAAATATATCATCACCTCCATTTTGTTCAGCAATCAATATACCTTCTACCATTTTGTCCATCGTTAGACCGCCTCTCTTACTGAGGTATTCTTGTCTGAGCTGTGCGTTCTTAATCTCTGCGTCGCTTAGAGTAACTTTAGTACCCATCTTCACGCTTTTTAAACCCCTACCGAAACCACTAGCCAATCCTGAATGACCTGCTTGAATGTGTAACTGTTGTTCAAACAAACCTTTTAAACGGGCTTCCATAATTTCCCGCTCTTCAGGCATCATTTTCGCTCCGCTATTTTTGTAGTTCTTAGCTATGTCTATTATTTCTTTTCCATTTTCTAAAGCTAACTTTTTAAGAGCTGCCATCCTGGAAGTTATACGGAACAAAGTAGTTTGATCTTTTCTAGCAGCTTCAACTAAACCTGTTAGGTATTTACCATCTGCTCCTAGTAAGTTAGCTAACTCCATAATAGCCCCTTCTTCAAGAAGCTCATCAGTTAGTTCCTGCATTTTCCTACCGTCTTTAAGTAACTCGTCAGCCATAACATCCTGTAACTGAGCTACTCCTTCTACTTGTAAACCTGCTGGTAATTTAGCTGTTTGTTTAGCTAATCCTTTTACAGCTTGTCTACCTCCTATCTTCAAAGTAGAAGTATCAACATCCTTAGCAAATTTACTAATTGTATCTTTTAATTCCGGAAGGTCTGAAGTTGTGCGTAAATATCTAAACCTCTGATCTAAATTATACTGTCTTTGTTTTACAATATTTCTTTGAGCTAGAAAGTCATTAAATATCTTACGTTGTTGTTTGAAGCCTAACTTAGCCTGTAAAGAAGCAAACAAATCTTTTAAAATTATAGCTACATCTCTAGCAATTTGTTTAAAACCTCTAGCTGTAGCTCTATCAAACTCACCTTTACCAGACCTAGCTAAAAACTCATCAGTCATTAACTCAGCAAAGTATTCGTCTATATCTAAAAATCTATAGTTCTTATCTGTAAACTGATTACCTGATAAAAAGTCGTCTAGTTCTTTAGGTAAATCTTTAGGTCTTTCGGGAAGTTTAAGTAAATCTTTTAAACTATCAGACCTCATTAATAAGTCTTGCGTCCCTTCGTCTAACTCTACACCAAAACTTTTAATATACTTCAGTCTTTCTTTTTTAAATTCTTTAGTAAGTTTATCTAAATCTGTTTTCGGTAAGTAACGACTTAAACTATGCCATAGTTCGTGTATAGCTGTTCTTTCTAATCCTCCTCTTTCCACCATGTCTTTACGAAGCTGCATGATGTTTGATCCCCAGTTGTATCTACCTTCCGATGATATTTTGTTTGTTACTGATATTTTAACATCGCCAAACATACGCTCACCTAGAACATCTATAAACTTCTCTACTTCCTCAGCTCCTTCAATGTCACCTCCAAGAGCAAACTTCTTAATAAGCCTTTTCTTTAATACCCCAGCACCTTTAGGTTGTAATTCAGCTAAACCTGCTTCTGGGTATGTTTTAAATGGAGGTGGTATTATTCTTATAGCTTCATCAAAATCATCTACTAAATCAGGACTAGCTCCAAGTCTTACTCTTAAATCAGGTAACTCAGAAAAACCAACATCCTCAACCGCAGTAGACTTATCTAAATCAGAAAAAGCATCGATAGTCTTAGCTTCGTCTTGGTACTGCATCATAGCCGTGGTTACTGCATCTTCTTTGGTTGCCCCATCCGCTATTTCTTTTGTGAATCTTTTAGAGGCTTTAAGAGATGTGGAGAACAACTTGAATAAACCTCCAACACCAGCGTCAATCATCGCACCTTCTAATACATTTTTCAGTCTACCTTCTAATTCAGTATCTTCAGGATCAGCTGCTAAATAATCTGTGACGGCTTGTGTAAACTCAGGTTGGTCTATCTCTTTTAAGAAGTTAGATAATCTTTCTTGCTGCCCATCAAACGCTATGAAATTAGTAGCAACATCCGCAGCTAAATATCCCTGCGGTTTTAAATCTAAGAGTTTACCTGGTTTTACTCCTTTAGCTAGTTTACCTGCTTTACTCAACCCTTTACCAATAACACCAAAAGGCACAGCATATTGTATTAATCCAGCTGTTAAATCACCCGCTAATGTCTTAGGTCTCTCAAAGAATCGTTCTTCATCCCAATCGGGTAACACATCAAACGAAAGAAAATCCCCTAAGTTATACACACCATGAGCCATGTCTTCAAGTCCGGCTGGTATGCTTTTTACGGCATCCAACATATAATCAGTCATCCCGAACTCTGGAATCTCTACTGGATTGTAGTCTAACTTAAAATGTTCTACCTTCATGTGTTATTAATTTTTATAAATTTTTTGAGCTAAGTCTCTCTGTTTCTCTATCCAAGCCTTCAATGCGGCTTCATCAGGCGTGACATTATGTATCGCTTCGTACATAGCTTGTTCCTTAGAAAGATCATCAGTTCCAACTCTGGACATCTCTATAAGTCTTTCTTTAGGTATCATAGGGAAAATTTCAGCAAACCTTTTAACAGCTTCTCTGTCAATTCTTACATTATAATTAACCCCTTCTACAGCAGGTACTTTTACTTCAGCAATACCCCCGTAAGCTCCAAGTCCTCTCTCTAAAATTGTAAAACCTTTTCTTTCAGCTTGTCTCACAGGCATTAATTTAGTTGTTTCAGGTGTACCTCCTACTTCTATATTAACATTTCCGTTAGCTATGTTTTCAGGTGTATACAACCCTTTAGCAAATAAATATAAGGACATCAACTTTTGAGCCTTTTCTTTTGATTCCGTAGAAGTTTTAGGGTTTTGAATAAGTTTAATAGTGTTTTCTAATTCATTTCTATAACTAAGTATAGGAATTGATCCTAACACTGGTAAAGGAACCGTTTTAGTTTTTAAGGTTTGTTTTTCAAAATTCTCAACCCATGATCTTGCGTCCTCTAAATCGCCTTCTCTTAAATTAGATTCCAAATCATACGGATTAGTGAAAGCACTAAATATATTAGGTAAATCTTTGTAAAGAGTAGTTGCTTCACTTAGAGGTGTAGTTGGGTCTAAAAACGATTTACCTTCTATTATTTCTCTAGTTGCTTTTTGTTTACTAGCTTCCTCGGCATCTTTTTTATCTTGTTCAAGCTTGCCGTTAATCTTTTCATTTAATCTTGTTTGGAACTGTTCATGGTAATATCTATCCCATCGAGCCATGTCTTCCATTACTTCGCTATCCCAAGCTGTGCTTCTAACTTCTTCTCCTTTTACATTTAAATAATTACCGCTACTAAGTTCTCTTATTTTCTGTCTACGCTCCTCATCTAATTCAAATCTTATTTCTGAAGCAAATCGTTGATATAAAGGATTAATTATCTGTTTACCTATACCATCAGCTCCTTGAACCTCCATCAAGTTTTGGCTCAATATAAAACTCTCAGCTTGCTTAAGTCTGTTGTTTAGGTTGTTATCTAAACCTGCGTTTCTTATTTTATTAAAGAATGGTATAAAGTTATCAGGTTCAGTTTCAAATAACTTCAAAGCAGTTTCGACCGTCTTAACACCGTTACTTCCTCTAACTAAAATATTATCAGATTGTTGTAATTTATTTAAAAGATATGTCTTTGCTTGTTTTTCGTTAGAAATCTCCTCACCTTCTTTAGTAACAAAAACTTGACCAGCTTTAAGAGCCATACCTATGTCCACAGCTAATTCATCTATAACAGCAAACTCTTGATTAGCAGCGTGTACATTTTTAGCTTGGGCTTGTAATTCTATTTTATCAATATCCTCATATATGTCAGCTTCTTCAGCACCGTACATAGAGAAAACATCTTCCCCTTTTATGCCCATAGCTTCAGACATTTTAGATGTACCTACTTTAAATCCTGTAGTATAATTTAAAAAATTTCTAGCTGAGTCTGGGTCTCTTTGTGCAAGCTCTAATGTAACCTCTTTTCGTAATTTAAGTAACTCAGCTGGTGTAAGTGCTCCTTGGTTTTCTTCGTACCATTGATTAAGTAAATCAGCATCAGCCATTCTAGTATTACCTGTTACTTCATCTTTTATTAAAATAGCTGAATTAAATAATACATTTTTACCTGCTCGATAAAGTTGATTTCTAGCTTGTGCTGTTGATAACGAATCGTGTGCTAATGTATATCTTCTTGTTGTTTCTCTGATAGCACCTTCAAAACCTTCGTTAACAAAAGTACTTTGTAGAGAACCATATTGATTGCGTAGATTATCTTTAACACCCGCTATCAATTCGTTTATATCTGCATCCGCATTAGCTGGGTCTTGTACTTGAGCTTTAAGCTGCCTTTCGTAGTCGTCGTGTAACAACGCACCTACAGCTTGCATCTTCCTCTTCTGATTCAACGGAGAAGTCAACCAACCCATAGCACCTCGTCGTACTTGTTTGTCTAGTTCTCCCTCCGTCTTCTTGAGCATGGCTTGTACTTCTTCCGGACTCTTCCGTGCCAGCTCCTCTTCAAATAGTTGTGCTTCTTGTTCCGCTACTTGTCCGTACTGCTGTAGCATAGGATTAACCTGTGACAAAGCATCCGCTAAATCCATCAACTTATTACGACCAGCTCGTTGCACCTGAATGCCGTACTGACCTGCTCGTTGAATGGTAGGCTGAATACCAGGAGCAACATCCCCTAGTCCTTGTACTTGTACTCGTTCTCTAGCCATAATTAAATAGTGTACTGAGGAAGACCTCTAGCATCTACCGTAGGTACTGAACCTGTTGGTATTGAAGGCACACCTCCAGCCATACTTTGTATCTGAAGTCCTGCACCATAAGCCCCAAGAGCAGCCGTTCCAGTTTGTAACAACGAACCAAGTACATTCGGTCTACTGATTGGTTGAGCTATTCCGATCTGACGCTGTCTCGTAGCAAACCCTGCTTGTTCAAGTCCGAGTCCTGTAGCTAAACCGCCCATCTCTTGTTGTCTTAACAACGCAGCTCTGTACCCAGCTTCCTGTCTCATATAGTCACTCATCAAAGCTTGAACGGACGCACCTGCCACACCAGCTTCTCCAGCGGATACTCTAGCTCTCGCAAGTGCTGCTTGTGATTTACGACTGACTTGTTCAAGTTCCCGTCCAACAGCTTCCTGCTCCTGTGCTTGACGCATACGCATCGAAGTTTGTTCTTGTTGGAATCGTAACCGTTCTGCTGCTTGTGCTTGTCGTTGGTATCTCTCTTGTTGTTTAGCTTGTTGCCTAGCACCTAAATACTGAGCACCCCCAGAGGCTACTGCTAGCCCTGCCATTACTGCTGGTAATCCTGGAAAACACATAACAATTACTTCCTCTCTAATATAAATGACAGATAGTTATCGTACTGACAATCGTTAAACTCAGCACCTAACCACTCCAACCATCTAATGCTCAGTGTGTTAGTACGCATAACAAAGTTAGTTAAGTAATCAAATCCATTCAGTAGTTCCTGCATCCGCTCCTTAGAGTGTTGTAAGAAGAACTTCTTAATCTTTGGTAATCTTCTAGTACCTAATAACCAAGCACTTCCGATATTAGTACCGTTGATAGGAGCTACTCCAAATGAGCAGTATAGATAGTTGCTTTCATCTTTTACACTGTAGCACTTGCTGGATGTAGCGTACGACATATACACAGCATCTCTAGGGTGGTGCATCAATCCAAGAATCTCTAACATATCTTCCTCCCGTAAGTCCTCATACAGATCAGGAGCATCCATATCAAGTTGTGCTTCATCTATTCTAAGCTCCATATCTTCTAGTCCTCGGTATTATCATCGATTCAAACTCTGCACCTAACAGCTTAACAGGCAAGGCAGAACTACTTGTAATCTCTATATCTACTTGACCAGGCTGTGCTTGTATAGGGAATCTGAAGTGTCCGTCTTGTGGAGTGAACTTATTAACCAGTGCTCCTTCTCCCAGTAAGTTAGAGTTAAATGGATAGTAGTAACTGTCTCTGTGTTTAGGTGTTACTTCTACTTGAAAGAATCCGGTATCAGCGTAGTTCAAGCTACCTGTTCTAAGTGTCTGGTATGTGTAGTTAGATGCACTGCGTCCTCCTTTTTCAGTAGGTTGCTTCAGTGTCTGATCGGAGAACTTGTACAACATATTGTATGTATACCCTATAACAAAGTTCTCGTATCCTTCGTACCATACATCTTGTTGCCACTCTGGTGCTGTAGTTACTCTAGCTGCTTCGTCACCTGTTAGTGTAGACCAAACAGTACTACCGAATGAACCGTCTGGTTTATAATTGTCAACTAGGTGTGTCCCTTTGTCCCTAACTCCTGAGTCGTGGCTAAGATTACATTTATAGATCGTACCGTTATAAGTAACATAATCGTACAATTGACCTTCTATAGTAATCGTAGAATCGTCTACCCTAGTAAAGTTATACTTACGACCGTACTTACTCCACACTTGAATTACATCATTAGTAACATCATCAGCTGATACAGGCAGTGGTATATTAGATAAAGTAGTAACATTGTTAACAGCGTCGTACTGATGTGTGACACCCTCAAAGTAAGATGTATTACAATCCAATAGTATTGGGTAAGCAGAATCCCATCCGAAATACTCACCTAGCGAAGCTCCGTCGCCTTTATCTACATATCCTTCTTCTAGTATTAACTTCTCTAGGTATAACTCACTGTTGTGATCTATCAATAAATACAATGTACTATCTACAAAATCAAAGCCTCTGATAGCACTAGTACCACCAAGAGTAAACTTCTGCCAAGCACTTTGTATCTTTTCCTTGCCACTCCAGAAGTATTTATAAACATACAAAGAACTTTGTTCAGATAGTGATTGTACAAGCACTGTATTCTGGGTAGTAGAACCAGCCATCATCCTAACAGAAGACGGTATATACTTAGATACATGCTCTGTTATTTCCTGTGCTTCAAATACCTCAGTGTTACTATCTACATAGTATTCGTACATACCAACGTACTTGTCCCGATTAAACGGAAAGTAGATGTAGTTGCCTAGTACTAACGGTTCAACATTATCTGTTGTATCGTACTCACTGACTGGTGATATAGCTACCGTCTTAGGTGATAACACATCTGCTCCTCTAAGTACAAACTGACTAGAGTCACTGAACAACATCAGCTTCTCTTGGAATGCTTTAGCGTATTGCAGAACTGCTACTTTAGTGTGACTAAGTCCTACATCTATCGGAGCACTATCTAACAACTGCTGTGTAGTAGTACGGAAGAAGTTAAAGTACTCATCTGCTTCACTAAAGATAACATTACTATCTGTGAGGAATCCTAAACGGTTCTTAAAGAAGAATACATCGTTGATGGTACTACCTACAAAAGACGGGAATGGATTGGTTCCGTTGTCTCCAGCGTTCCTTTGTCCGTACCCTACAGCTCTTTCTACATACTGTACATTGGTACTCCAAGCTTTAGCTGAACTAACAGTTGTTGTAACTACCCAGTAGTCTTGCCAATCAGCACCAGTACCTGGTTCAGTATCAGCGTCAGATATATGAGGTTCTACTAAATTGTAGTAAACACCGTTGTTCTCTACGACATTACCGTACTCATTGGGAGCTTGTAAAGTGAAGCTAGTTACTTTTCCTGTAACCGCATCATAACCATCAGCTACAAGAGTGATAGGCATAGTAGTATAATCAATAGTAGTATCTATACCTGTGCTTGCTCGCTTAGCTTCTGGTCCGTCATCCCATCCAACAGTCTCTACCCAACTACCTTCACCGTAATCTTCACGATCTTTAGTAGCGAAGATAACATAGTAATCATCTTGATCTATATCTGCATCGCCTCTGATACGCACCCTAAAGTCATTGAAGCAACGCTTGGGTAAGTCTGTTATACTAGCTACTTCTTTATAAGCTACACCTAAACCTTCATTCGCTAATCCATCTTCTGTGCGTATAGAGAAGTCGTGATCTGCTTGTATCTTTAGAACAGCTCCTCGACGCTCTACTGTATAACTAGCACTTGTAGGTAAAGTAGGACTAAAGGTTGGCATAACAACGCCAGGAGTAGAAGGGAAAGATGTGTATACCGTTTTACTTGTGGATGTCTCGTAACGACCTCTACCTCTAATAGTCTTAGGACGAACCCAAAATGTAGAATTAGTGTTTTTGGTGATAGTAAGTACAAATGGTTTATCGTAAGTACCTGGTGTTGTTTGTGTGTTGTCGTACCCTGTACCTTTGTGTGTAACTTGGAAAGACTGTACAGCTCCGTTACTTCCTATAATAAGTGTACCACCAGCACCGTATCCTACTTTTTGATCTAAGTCTGGATTACCGCTACCGTCATCTTCAAACTGTTCGATAGCAAAGGAGTAAGTCACAGTGCTACCAGTGGAACCTTGTCTTGTTTGACTTGGAGTAAATCCGCTACCACCTGACATACTAAGACCCGCTACGATCTTATCACTACCAAAGTAAGCATTTAGTATTATCTCTAAATCTTCAGCTATAACTTCTGTGTCTGCGTTAACTCCGTGAGCACTTGTACCACTTTCGTATGTATGCCCACCAGGAGGAGTCTTGTTGCTTGTATGACCTGTACCTCCATACGGTACCTCTTTACCTTCTAGGATTATGTCGTAGGTCTTTTCATAGTCGCCCATCTTGACAAACACTAAAGCATTGTACTTACCGTTGTCGTCTCGTATATCTTTAGATAAAAAGTCTGGGTTTGTATCTACCTTTACTTCCTTCTTCTTATTAACAAGGAATGTATAGTCAGCTACTGTCAGTGCTCGTATGTCTGCTAACGGACTACTGATACCGCTGAGATAACTAGTAGCAATAGATGTAGTAGCTACTGATATATTGTTACCACTGTCTAAATCAATAACACCTACACCACCAAGAGACACAGTAACACAGTACTTATTGTCTTCATCTCTCTTTACGAAGTGTGTGAATAAACCAGCTCCGCTGCTTGTACTTACTTTACTTACAAAGTTTGTATTCGGACGCTTTACTAATCCTTCTACAACAGTAGCCCAAGCATTGACTTGTTCGTCACATTGACCGGGATACCTAAGACTGTCGGGTTGTTGAGATACTCCCTGTGCTAGGTTAGGAACACTGTTAACTAACAGAGGCATCGCTTATCTATCTAATACTCTAAGTACGCTGTAGCTATCAAAGATAGTTCTGTCTGCATTTTCTGAGTCGCTTTCAATAGCCCTAGCTTTTGCTTCAATCTCATCTCGTAACGCAAACCCTTCTATTTCTCTGTTACCTAAAAAGCGACTAGCAAAGATACGAGCTGATTTCACTGTGATATAGTGTCTAAACTGCTCAGGCAATTCCTCGAAGTCTAATTCAAAAGTTATCGAAGCTTTCACTTCTTTCGTCCATATATCCGTGTGGTTCTTACGGTCGTACAATTTACGCCCTCGCTGCACAGGATCGGAGTCTGTATAAATTTGTGGGTCGAGGTCCACATTAAGTGTATTACCAGGCAGTGTGATCTTTTGCGTTACTGCGTCTGGTGTAAGTGGATACTCGTGCTCGGTGTTAAAGTGCCATCCTTCTGATTGGACAGCTTTTGTTGTTTCATCTAGGACTGACTCAGCTTGCGAAACAGATACCGGAATAAAGCCTGTACCTACACCTAATGAATTAACTGGTGCTTCCCCGATAACGGAGATCATAATGTTTACAGCTTCTAGTTTCGTCGTCAGTGCCATGATATGTATAAAAAAGTAATCCCGATGGAGGGAGCGGAACGAATCACAGACCTCCCAACACCGAGAGAAAACAGGTTATGCGATCAATTCGATAGCACACTCTGGACGGAGAACTCCGTGACCCATAGCATACTTCGCAACAAAAAGCGTACCTTGACGCTCGATCTGATACTCGGATTCGGTAGCAAGATCAAGCAGTTTAACAGTTCCTACAGCAGCAGAATGAGAAACAATACCTTTAGTGGTGGTGAAGTTTCCGTTGTATCCTACTCCGTTACCGCCAAACACATCGTTGTTAGACTCACCGTCGCCAGTAGAAGTACCGCTGAGGTCAGTTGATGGGATGTGGTTTGACTTGAAGATGCTGATACCAGCGATCTGTGGAATGTTACCAGCAGCAAGACTTCCGGCTCCTCCGATATCTTTATTGATAGCAGAAGTAAGAGAGAAGCTGTTGGAATCGTCAGCACCAGTGATAAGCTTGTAGTACTCTTGAGGACGCAATACACAGAAACGACCGTCACTAGGAACATCGTGTTCGTCCATGCGTTGAGCAGCACTAAACAAAGCAGCTACCAACTCAGCACCAGTAGGATCGCCAGCGTCGGCATTAGCGTCTCCGAAGTTAACGAAGGTGTTAGCACTGATGTCGAGGATGCTTCCGCCTTTACCAACTTGAGTCAAGTTAGCTCCGGTACGAGCAGCAGCGATGAACACTTTAGCAAGAGCAGTGTCGAAACGAACAGCAAGTGCTT
>Ga0208645_1000587_pt1 | contig 37609 bp, 54 predicted proteins | sample VirMetDEL_Sep_01_FD_184519 | JGI IMG/M metagenome (GOLD analysis project Ga0208645, IMG submission 184519) | Aqueous microbial communities from the Delaware River and Bay under freshwater to marine salinity gradient to study organic matter... | ecosystem: Environmental > Aquatic > Marine >... | reverse complement strand
AATCAAATCGATAGGTTACAAAAACAATTAACTCCGAATAGAGAAGCTGATAATATTTTTATACAAGGTGAAATTTCAAAACTAAATGAAAGAATTAGAGGATTTGGTACTGCTAATTCAGGAAATAGATTAGACCATTTAGTACAGTATGCAAATACGGATTTAAATGAGATTGAGTCTATGTTAGCTAAATTTAATCAGTTCGATGCTAGAGAAGCTGCTAGATTTTATTTAATGGCTAATCAGTACTTAGAAGGTTGGAAAATATTGAATAGGTCTGTAGACTTTAGTGGTGGAGTATTAGGAGAAGAGGTTGAAAATACCTTACAGGCTCAATATCAAAAAGTTAGTGGTAGAGCTGAGCTATTACAAAATAGATTGATTGAGATTTATAAAGAAGAATATAATCGTAGGTTATCCGGTACTAAAGGTGTAGAAGACTTTTTTGTAGAATTTGTAGATACTAATTTCTTTGAATCACAATTTTTAAATATTTCAGTTAGTAAGATACCATTAGTTCAAAAGATTTATGATATAGTACAAAAAGCTAATTATCTAGCTCATGAAAATACAATAGAGACAAATAAAAAAATAGAATTTGAAACTAAGCAATTAAAGAAATGGGCTAAAGATAATGGAATATCTGACAATGAGTTATGGAAAATTTTCCAACAGTTAGATAGTGAAGGGAAAGCTACAGGAAACTATATACACGAGGTTTCTCAGGAATTTTATGAGACTAAAGCTAAGTTATATAAAGAATGGAGAAAAGCTATCGATGCTGGTAATAAAAGTTTAGCTACGCAAAAGAAAAATGCCTATAGAAGATGGTTAAATAAGAATACTACTAAACGCGTTGATAAAGAACGTTGGGAAGCCGCTAAAGAAGCTATTAAACTTAGATATACTGATGTCAACGGTGTCTTAGATAAAGCTGCATACGATAAATGGTATAGAGGATATGAACCTGATGGTGCTGGTGATAATAGTGATCATTATATAATTAGAGAACCTAAAGTCGATTTATGGCCGGATTCTAGATTTGCACGTATTCAAAATACTCCTCAATTATTACAATACTATAATTTCTTTACGGAGTTACTTACAGAACGTAAGAATGCATTACCTTATAATCCTAGACTAAGGGTTCCAAATTATCTACCTGAATTGTATAAAAAAGGTATAAAAGAAGGACTGAGTGTAGGAAATATTATGCAATCTGCTGGTAATGCTGTCTGGAAGACCTTTTCTGCCCCTTTACCTGCCTCTGAATCGTCTAAAAGTGAAGATCCTACTACAGGTATGCCTGAAAAAACTATTCCTGTATACATGCTTTCTGGGCAAATTAAGCCTGAAAATAAAGACAATAATTTAGAGAATATTTTAAAAGCATTTTCTGGAATGTCTTATTTATATGAACAACGTTCACAAGTTGAGCCAGATTTGCTAGTACTAAGAAACTTATTTGGGGAAGTTGCGGAACAACTATCTAATACTCCTCAAGGAAATATAAATACCTCTAGGTTCTATGAGAAACGTAAAGGTCAGAGTAGAAATACCATGGCTGCTTTAGATTATTTCCTAGATGCATCTTTATATGATACTAAGACTAACGATCCTGACGCTTCTAAAACATTAACTAAAACTATTAAAGATCCTATTACTGGTAAAGAAAAGATACAAGGTTTTTCATTTACTAGACTAGCTGAATTTTTAATACACTGGACTAGAAGAAAAGGAATGGGCTTCAACTCATTTGCAGCAACTGCTAACTTATTCTTTGGTATTCTTTCTACACATATAGAGAGTAATGCAGAACAGCATTTTAATCAACATCAATCTAACCAAGCGTTAATGAAGATGTTAAATGTAGCATTAGGTGGTAAATTAAATGCTGAAGGTAAAAAAATACTATTATTGATGGACAAGTTTGATGTAATGAAAGATTACATGGATGTCAGTTCAGAAGGTAGTTTAATTAATACTAAAAAGATTGATAAGCTTTTATTTGCTTTACAAGGAGTTACTGAGAATTTTATATATGGACATACTTTTTTATCTATCTTATTTAATCAGAAAATAACTGATAAATACAATAAAGAAAGGAATTTATATGAAGCGTATAAACTAGTGGATGGAGAATTAGTATGGGATACTGAAGAATTTGGAGCGGAAGAATTCAAAGAAAAGAGTGAACAAAAATACCAATTACGACAAAAAATAGAACGTATAACTGAAGATCTTCATGGAGATTATAATAGTCTCAATCCTAAGCTTATTAATAAAACCGTTTTAGGTAGAATTCTAATGGTATTCCGTAACTGGTTACCTCAAGGTTTACATACTAGATTTGCTTCAGAAAGAGTAGAGTCTAGATTTGGAGAAGATTTTGTTAAGAAAGGTAGGTTATTAAGTTATGGTGCTTATTTTAATAAGTCTCCTGAAGGTAAGCGTTTAGGTATTGTTAATCTGTTAAAAGATATGACATTAGAACTATCTAAACAAATTATTAATTCTATCACATTTGGAAAAGAAACTGTAGACTTTAAGGCTTTTGAAAATCTAACTGAAGTTGATAAAGCTAATATGAAAAAGAACATAGCTGCTTTACGATTTACTTTAATGTTAATGGCTGTAGGAGTTATTATAAAAGGTTTAACTATAGATGATGATGATGATAATGAACAATCATTAGCCAAATTCTTACTAATGAGTATATATAGAGTTGAAACGGATTTAACTTTTTACTTAAATCCCAATGCTCAACAAATAATCTTAAATGATTTTGTACCGTTAGCAGGAACTATTGGAGATATAATTGAGATAGGAGATGCTACAGTAAGATTAATATCAGGAGATGATATAATAGAGTCTGGACCTAATGCAGGTAGAAGTAACTTTATTAGACAAACTAATCAAGCCATACCTATGTTAGCACAAATTCAACGTTTATATGAATTAAATGGAATGAATATTGAGGGTAGGAAAAGCTATTAATTGATACTGTTATTATAAACAATAGATTAAGGGGAGTTAAATACTCCCCTTTTTTATTATATCCTTCTAAAGAATTAATTATCTTCATAATCTATCGAAAATTCGTCTATAAAGTCTGTACTTGATTCTAGCTGATCTGCAAAATTTCTTAATACGTCAGGTATATCTGAGCCAAATCCTTCTATCGAATCAATTTCAGGGGATACGGCTGTAAATTCACTTGCTGCTTCATTATAAAATATATTAATTGTTATGTCTTTCATGTTTATAAATCACTAATTATTGATTTAAAGAACTTATGTAATCATTACAACTACCGTCTTTAAAAATAATCAGTATATGATTATTTAATTGTTTTTTTATTAATAAGTTTCCTGTATTATCTCCACTATCTATTATTTTATAGTAGTGATAATCTGCTTTACTTAACCTATAAGCTGTTTGTTCTTGCTCTTTAGTAGGTTTGTAAAGGTTTTTGTCTTGTATAAATACCTTTTTCTTCTTAGGCATATTAAAAAGGGGAGCTGCCACACTCCCCATAAAAACAGTGTTATATTATTAAAATTATTCGTTAAATGACTTCCAACCATTTTTTGGGTCATCAGGAGATAAAACTCCTCTTTTTACAGATTCTTCAAACAGTGTTTGATTTGGGTTAGCGCAGTCACATCTATTTGTATGACCGCAATAACAAAGTTTACCCTCTTCATTTTTAGTTTCTTCTCTTAAGGTTATCCACTTTTCAAAGTTAGCTCTTTTTTGAAGAGTTATGGACTCATCACTTAATTCTTTTAATTCGTCTAAAGATAATGGTATAAAATTTCTAAGTTTTGCATCCACATTTATATAACGTGGATCATCAATACTGTTTTCATGTACATGAGCATGAATATTCGCTTTGTAATATTGTACTTCCTGCGGATGAATTGGGCAATGTGTAATAGCATAACCTTTATAATCAATCATACCTGCACAAGTTTGTCCATACTGCATAAGTTCAGGTACATGTTTAGGTAAATCATGGTTACCTAACACAAAAATTTTATTACCTTTTAGTCTATCTAAATGACCATAAAATAAGTTAGTTTCCATAGTAATATCACCTAAAACATATATTAAATCTCTTTTATTTACATGAGAATTCCATACTTCAATGAGTGTCTCATCATGATCAAAAGTATCATTAAATCCTCTATGAGCAGCCATCCATTTATGTCCAAAATGTAAACAGCCTATAAATCTTGTTGTCATAATTTGTTTTTTTTAGGTATCTACTAAATGTCTATACTGAATAAATCCTCTAAAATTTCTACACCAACCAAAATCACTATGTTCATTTCCCGCTTCTACCTCTTTACCTTTTGTAGGCCTAGTTTGTGTATAATGAAAATGCTCATCTTCAGTCATAACTCTAGCACAATGCTCAAATGGAGACATGTGGCCTTCTTTTAATAGCCTATCATGTAACTTAACATCAGCTTCATAATCAATCTTAGGATTATCACCTAGTGTTTCATAGCTTATTCTAGCGCATCTAGCTGTTGCTATTTTTACAGATAAGTCTTCCATTTCTTTAATAGGAACATCCATAAAGCTCCAACTTCCTTGGCGACTTACAATATCGTAAAGACGTGATTCTTCTAAATTATCTCCAAAAGGTATATGCCATTCGCCTTCTTCAAGTTCTTTAGGAGTAGATTCACTGATAGCATCCCACATTAATTCAGCTATTGCTTGAATATGGATATCTGCTTGACTTTTATTTGCTTTTAGCCACATCAAGTCTGTGTATTTATCTAATACAACAGGTTGTTTCTTCTTAGCATCTTTTTTACTACGATGATATTCATTAGGAAAATTACTAAACCAATATTGAGGACATCTCAACTTAAAGAAGTTCTCCCACTCCGTAGCAGTTACAATTACTGTATGCCACATGAAAGGTTCGAGAAGTCTATTACAAAGTTGTTTAGTTATACCTATATCAGTAAGCTCGTTAGCTTGCCTTACTGCTCTATCCCTTGCTTGCAGCCAATTATCTATTGATTCATCAATATCTTCTTTTTCTGTAAAATATTCAGTTCCCTGCATACCTTTATGATCTTTTTGCCAAGCAATAGGAATAAAAGGATTTTCTTCTACCATTTTTACCATTTTTTTAAATGGTATAGCTCTTGAGCTAGCACTATTCCTTGAAAACATTCTGTGAGTATTAAACTCAGCTAACATTATTCTAGGAAAAGTTATTTTCATTGTTGTGATTCTATCCCCTGTAGGAGATAGAGAATCAGCTAGTATTTCACAATTATACATTATTTTACCCACATCTTTGTGATAGTAGTATCTACATCCATATTTACTTGGCTTACATACTTATTACCACAATCTATCATTATTGTTTCCATTTCTTTAGCAAATCTTTCTGCGAAATCTTCACGCACTTCTACATCAATTTGATCATGTACTGTACATATTAAATAGGCACATGTGCCGTATTCTTTATTATATCTAGATACTAACTTTCTAACACCTACTAAAGCTTCTTTAGTAATATCAGCACCAGTTCCTTGTATTGGAGCATTCATACCATTACGTTCAGTACTACCTTCGATTTTATAAATCTCTCGCCAACTTTCTGTGTCAGTAGGATTTAAAGCTCTTAAATACTTAGCACGTCTCATATCTGGATACCATCTTCTTCTTAAACAAGGAGCATATGTAGAAGAATACATATTTCTTTTAGCCTTATTACCCTGCTTGTCTAGCCACTTATTTAATCTAGGAAATGCCTTAGCATATTCTAAAAATAATGATTCGGCTTCATCCATAGAAATCTTTAGGGTAGAGGCTAATTTAAGAGGCCCCATTCCATAAGGCTTACCAAAATTAATCGTTTTAGCTTTTTGCCTTAAATCTTTATCAGCTTTAGTTATTTTACGTTTAAACATCATAGAACCCACAAAACAATGTAAGTCGTCTCCAGAATTTAAACAATCAATAAAACCTGATTCGTTAGAAGCATCAGCCATTAGTCTTAATTCTTGTCCGGAATAATCAATGGAAACCCAACTATATCCTTCTCTAGCTTCAAAACAATTTCGTGTTGTATTATCATTAGGAATATTTTGTAAATTAGGAGCATTCATTTGCTCACTTCCTGAACTTATTCTTCCTGTGGCTAATATTTGCCAGAAATTAGTATGTACTCTACCGGTATTATTATTAATGTATTTTAAGAAAGATTTACCGTAAGTAGAAACTCTTTTAGCAGAAGTTCTATAATCTATTAATTTACCAAATAGAGGATGTTTATTAACATTGGCTATTAAAGCTTGATTAGAAGTATTTTCTAATTCTATACCTGTGTAATTAATTAATTTTTGAACCTGGCTAGGAGAAGAGTAATTAATATTTAATTGTCTTTCTTGTTCTCCAAATAAATTTATAACGCCATTAGACTTATAATAGTTTTTTAATATAGGGTCTGTTAATAGTAATTCATCTAAAGCGTCTTCATACTTAATAAGGTCGTCTTCATACTTTTCAGCCAGTTTAAGCCACTTTTCAGTATTTAGGTACATACCATTCAATTCAATGTCTGCTAACGCCTTAACTACCTCAAATTCTAAATTAGCGCAATATTGTAATTTATACTTCGATAATTTTGCTTCTTGCTGTTTTTTAATATCATGTAAGTATTTAACATCTAAAGAGCCATATTCTATTTGTTTAAATGTTAAAGGTTTGTCTTTAACTAAATAAAATTCTCCTCTAGTATCTTTACTTAACGTTACATTACAGTAGCGTTTGACAAGCTTATCTAATCCATATCCCCACTTTTCATATCCGCAATAAATTATACATTCTGCTAACATAGTATCGTAAATACGTTCTAATATAATTCCAGCTATTTTTAAAAAGCTGTAATCAAATTTAGCATTATGTAATATACATAGTTTAGATTCTAATAAATTCTTAAATAACAAAATGTCAATATGTCTACAATCAATAACGTATTGATTATTAGTATCGCCAATCTGTAGAGAAATTATCTTTTTTGTATGAGGATCTCTACCTTGAGTTTCGGTATCTACTTGTATACTATAATGATTTTTAAAATAATTTAAACAATCTTCTACTGAAGCATTTTGTATAATGTTTTTATTACCATCAAAAAAATTGTTTTGTCCTACAAAATAAATCATGTTATTTTATATACAGCCTCCTCAAAAGAAAAGTAATGAATAGGCTTCATCAACGAGGCGGCGTATTCACACTCAGCTTGAACTCCTACTGAATTACGTACTAAACTCATTCCATCTTCAGTGGGAGGAATTACTACCCAAAGCTCATCACACCAATCAATAAATTGTTTATCCATATTTTGCCAAAAATTCCAATCGCCCTCTAGGCCATGGTTTTTAGCTAATGGATGAGAGTGTGTAATTGGAGAAAATACGTTAAATTCTTTATTTCGTAAAATCTCTACACACGCTTTATTTACTAATTCGTATGATTCATCTTCCATTCCTGTATAAGGAATAGCTAAATAAATCTTAGTTAGATTCATAATATTCGTTCCTACTATCAATTATACCAGGAATATCTATAAATTTAGGTTTATTTCTCATAACGTAGTTTAAAAACATTACGTTACATCCTATATGACCTGTATGAGGTAATCCACTTTCTGGATCTAAAAATTCTCCACGTTGGAGTGCTGCAACATGGCGTAGTAAACTATCAAGAATACTAGTTACAGGTAAACCTTTTCGCCAGTTATCTCTACTATATTTATTAGCGCCAAATTGCAACACATCAGCAACGTCAGAGAAGCTATCTAAATCTAACAAACTTAATTGTGATTTAGAATCGTTATATCTTAATGCTTGTTCCATTAATCATTACTAAAAATCACAGCTACTTCAGCCTCATTGAACATTTCTAATGAGACTTTATGTGACTCTTCCCACCCCAACTCTTTAGGAGCTGGAGAATATACATTTTTTATGCCGCAAGCTATTATTGCTCGCGCACAATCTGCACAAGGAAACATAGTAGTTATCATTGTACTACCTTCTAACTTTGTGCCTTTACTACTTGCAGTAAAGATGGCATTTCTTTCTGCGTGTTCTGTCCAAAGATATTTTTGAGGGCGTTCTTTTCTTGATTTCACGTCATCATTAATACCTTTAGGAAAGCCGTTATATCCAACACTTAATATTTTGTTGTCTGTATCAGCTATTACACACCCTACTTTCGTAGGATCATCTTTACTCCAAGAAGCAACTAGATTTGCTAAATCTAGAAATCTACTATACCATTTCATCTCTAGTAGACCAATCTCCGGATTTAATATAATTTTGAGGTTCTATCATTCCTCTATATACCCAAATAGTATAAGTTTCGTTACCAACTGTAATCCTTTCTGGAATATAGTTAGCTCCTATTTCCATAGCATTAATAGCATCATATACTTCTTCAGCTACTTCAAATAAATCTACTTGAATTGTGTCCGAATCGTCTATACTTTTCTTAATACCTGGATATGCTCCACCATGTAATGAATACAATTTAAAATTAGGTACTTCAACTGTTGTTTTATATACCATATTTTCTGCTCCAAACATTGCTTGAAAGCGTTGTAAATTATATTCCTTTTGACGTAAGGATCCGTATACTGCAATATTTCTCGTCATTATTTATTTTTAAAGTTAAAAAAATTTATTTAATTTACCAAATTTGGTACGTTAATTAATGTTAGTCTCCATACACTATGGATTGTCCAAAAAGTGGTTACATTGTCATCTTCTTTGATAATTTTAATAACATTATCTGTAGAAAAATATTCGCTAATTTCTTTTTGGATTACCACACAGGTAGCTATACGAGGGGTATAAATTAATTCTCCCTCTATTTTAGTACCTACTTTATTGTAGCGTATGTGTTTTGAATTAGACTTACGTTCTCCTATTTTCTCTAATATACATTTCATGCGTTAATTTTAACAGTTTCTGGAATTAGTGCAAACTCTTCAACAATAGCTTGTGCAGTTTCTTTATCATAAGAGTTAATTATATTTTCAACATTAATGTCAGTACCTCTTAATAAATCATTAATAGTCCTACCTTCCCTAACGTCATTCATAACACGTTCAACTCCTTCAAATACCCATTCAACAAGTTCTTTAGAAGAACACCAAAATGATGATAAAGACCTGTATTCTAACCCATAAGGTTTTAACCTACAAGCTCCTGCAACACCATATAAAATTCGTCTATCAGTATCAGTATCTAATAATAAAGAAGGTATACCTAAATAAAAATCTAACAGTTTGACAGCTTCAAAACAAGCATCATTATCTTTCGCAAATAAGTCATAGCCTATATGTATATGACCTCCAGTTGTGCGTAATAATGGATACTTCTCTTTAACTTCATCAGAAACTATAATAAGAGCTTCATCCCATGCATTTATATCAGGCTCGCACCCAAATACTTTAGCTTGTTCTGTTAGTAATTCTTCTTCAGGAAATTGTGCTGACGCGATAACCTTAACCGGATATTGTGTTTTCTCTTGAATATAATCAATAGTATATTGAATATCCTGCCACATATGTTCAGGATCAGTTGTTGGAGAAACATTAAATTCGGCTGCTACATTATCTTCTTGCACAAAACATCCTTTTCTATTAAGCTTTTTAGGCTCATCTTTAGTACCTCCCAGTAATCCTACTACTGAAACATACTTTTCTTCATTATTTGGCTGACATAAAAATACTTCTATATCAGCTCCTACTTTATACTGTGACATTCTCAAATAAATATTGGTTTATTACGTTATTACTCCATTCTATAGCCTCCCTATTTTGTGAAATATCCATTAATTCTGGATGATACTGCATGCATAAACAATTAGTTTGTCCAAAATAGACTACTTCAGGTTCTCTGTAAGTAGCTGCAAAATGATAATCTTCACTATTACCATTTTCATGGATAGGAGAAATCTTATTAGGAGTGAATCCTAATAATTTATAAGTCTGTTTATTTAAATTTCTTAAATAAATCTGTTGATGGTGGGTAGAATTTACTGTCAATATTTTACCATCATATGTAGCCATTAAATGCCAATAAGGATGTTTCATATGTTGTACTAAACTAGCACCATTCATCACACTTAAAAATTGAGAACCTCTACAAATACCTAACATAGGTACTTTACCTACGTATTCTTTAAAAACAGACTGATGTAATTTATCAGTACTATCACTAAAGCCAGTAAATGGATGAGGATCTTCTTTGTATAGAGATGGAGAAACGTCAGCTCCTCCAGGAAAAATAATTAAATCAGCCTCTTCCGGATTTTGAACTTCTTCAAAACCATCAATAAAACTGCTTAAATTATGTTTAAAGCTAAATGCTTTTTTCATGTTTTTCGTTATTATATCTAAAAATTTCTGTTTCTAAATCTGGAATACTATCTAATTCTGCATCGTCAGATAATGTAACACCTAAAGCTTTCTCTAAATCCTTTTTAACAGTTTCTCTTTTAAAACATATTAAAAATCTCGGATCAGTAGGTTGAAAAAATCTAGTAATAAATCTTTTGTCTATTTTAGAATAACGTCCTGCTTTAAAATGATTGTAGTCATCTAATTTTTCAGGAGGTATTTTAAATACTAACATGATTTCACCCTCAGGCAAATCATAGGAAGTTATAAAAGTAGAGTTAGCCTCTTGTTTTTCTAAAAATCGACTGAATTGATCTGTATGCTCGTAAGAGAATCTTACATATAGAGAATCAGGATAATCTGTATGATGCCCATCATCTCCAAAATAACAGTTTAAAAAGTTATCGTGTTTGAATAATTCTGTAAGATTAATATTAAGCATATATAGTAAGTACATTGTACTTCTAGTTTTTACTGTATCATATAATATCATTTACTACCTGGAATGGATATGTATTCACACCCTTCATAATCAATAGGATATTCCCAATTGTTAGTAGCATTTCTATATTTATATTCATCCAGTAAGTTTTTCCAACCTCGGTACTTATAACTGTTAAGTATCCTTCCATTTTTTCCAAATTCTAATTCCTCTTTAGTCATTTCAAATACTAAAGGAGGATTAAATAAGGACTTTTCACACACTATAAATTTAAAAGGTAAAATTTCTTTATCAGGATATTGTTGTTGTAACAATGCTGTATAGAAACTACCTTGAAAATCATAACCATATTGTAAATAAGATCGTTTAAAATCATAAATATCTTTACCTGTAGTTTTGATGTCTATAGGTAATATAGTTTTATCTGTTTCAATAACCATATCTAACAATCCTTTACAAGGAACGTCTTCAAGATTACCTACTATAGGAACTTGATATTTTGTATTTTCTGTAAAATATACAGAACAATGTGGATCAGATAATATTGTATGCACAATTTCAAATGTATTTTTGTATACACTTTCGCTTAGTGCTATTTTATTTTCGTTTTCTTTTTGCTCTTTGTAATAATCTAAAAAGTTGTCTTCAAAACGTTTAATAATGGCGCCAAGACTAGCTGCCCTGGGACTCCACTCTCCTGCATCATATGCTTCTTGATAAAACATACTATTAGGGGTGTCGCCAAGATCATTTAATTCTAAAAGCTTTTTAACAAATACTGCCATTTTACCAGTTGGTTTTTCAGCAGCACCTACATAAAATTTAGAATGAAAAGCATCTTCGCCATTAGTTAGTAATGTATCGACAGCATCACCTTCAACAAAGGCAATACTATCGTTATTATATACATTAAATTTAAACGCTTTTGGAGACCTTCTTAGAAGTTTTAGACTAGATTGATTTACACAATCTAATGCTCTATATTCTTCGTTAGTCATTTATTTTGTATGCCTTAGCAATTAGTTTTAACCAATCGTCATAAGGCATGATGATTAAATCTTCATAAGCTTGTAGTCTCGTGGCTCTACGCCTTTGATGTCTAATTATTTTTGGGTAACTATGCTCTAATTGATTTGGAGGAAAGTTTTGTTTCAAACATTCATCCATCTCATTAAATATAGTAGTGTAGTTCAAAGAACTTTTAACATTTTTTACTTGTATAAGTAAAGGTACACCCCAAATATCTATTTTAGAATCATCGTATAATCTACTAGCTTGTCTAGAAGTTTTGATAAACTTTGTATCAATATTAAAAGTCTGGGTAAGGATCTTTTGCAATTGTGGTAGATTCTTCAGATCTGTCACTGTACTCCTCTCTAAGGAGTGACCCTTCCGGCGATTGTTTTTTTGATACGTTTTCTTTGTATAATTCTTCAAGTTGTTTTATCACACCATTAAAAGTATCCTGAAACTCAGGTTCATTTAACGCTATGTCAATTAATTGATTCATTACAGCTTGGGACTGCGTAGGATTTATAAGTTCTACAATTATAAGTTTGGCTAGAAATCCTAATCGTGCCGGAGACCCTTCCTGATGCTCAAGAAGTATTCCTTTAATCGCTGCAGAAACGGTATGAGGGAAAAACTCATTCTGTATCTTAGAGTTGCGAAAATTAGCAACAGCTTCGAAAAATATATCATTGCCCAAAGCTTTTGTAATAGACTTAACAATCTCAGCCTGCCCAAACACGGCAGAACCGTTTGCAGATTCTGGGTGTCTATTAATTGTTTCATTTTCTTCTTTTAAAGTTAGCCACTGTTCAAACGTCGTAGGCTCTCTAAAAGTATCAGAGCCCCACTCAACTTTTTTTAGATCAAGCGACTTATAATTATCTAAACCTCCATAATGGGAAGTATTTGAACTAAGATTTCTTCTTGAAGGCTTAATGTTAAAAGCAGGAGAGCTATTTTCAGAATTAACTGGTCCTAACTCCTTATAAAAATTTTCCAATTTTAAAATAGGATATTTAATAGGCTCGCAATCAGCATTTATTTCACTATGAGGAACAAACTTTTTGTCCAAAAAATATTGTCTAAATTTTTCAATAGTAAAATCTTTATGCTTCAATAAAGTATTTACTAAATCAGTTCTAAATCCAGATTTTTTAGCATTTCCTGCTGCAAATACGTTTATAGTATCCTCTAAAGTAATTAAAGAACTTTTAGATAAAATATCATGTGGATGCTTTTCTACATATTTAATAATACTTGCGCAAATAAATAACCAGTTTATAATTAATTCTGGGTTATATGTAGAGTGATGTATCCTAAACTCAATAGTACCATCTTTCTTAAACACTAAAGGTATTAAATTTACCCAATGATACCTGGCTTCTCTTTGCCATTTACGCCTATCATCTATATCTTCTGGGTGATGATCTCTATTATTATACCTACCTAAATCATATCCTCCTGATAAAAATTTATAAAGAATATTCATATCAGTAAGTACTTTACCTTTAAAGTTTTCGATATCAGTAATATCTTCTTTAGAATAGTTACCGATATTTAGTAAAGGAAGCATTTTACAATATTCTTTAGATGATCCTAAGAATTCTCTTTGATTTCTTTTAAAGAAAGGTACTAAATCAAATACTTCTTGTTGCAACTGACATGCAGCAGCATAAAAAGCAGTGATAAAAATCTTATCTTTAAAAGTATTTCCAAAATGAATATGTAAAGAACAGGAAAAATCAAATTCGCAATATTTATTTAAAGCTAAACAAATATTTTCAATAGTTTGTAATCCTTTAGCTCCTTTTAAAGGAATTGTAGTATATTCATAACCAGATATAGAACCGTCTCTAACCGGTATTAATCCTAAATCAAACAATTCCCAAGAAGGTATAGTTCCATAAATAGTTTCAAACTCTAATCCAAAAGACAGGTTTCCTAAAACTTTAGCTAATTTATAATATCCTGGTTGAATAGGAAAATTAGCCTCTTCATAACGTTCTATAACACGCCTAGTAATCTTAGAACCATCCCAAGTATAATTTCTAATCCTTTCGCCTTGTAAAAATCTGTAATTATACTTTTTGTTAGATTTAGCTGTAGAACATTTGTCAAACATATACACTAAATTATCTTTATCTAAATAAAGATTATATTTTTTAACTAAGTCCATACTAGCTAAATAAACTTGTGCTATAGCGTCAACCTTATCATCTCCTTTCTTTTTCTTGATTTTTCCGTAAAATTGAATATATTCATCAGCAAAGACTCGTTTAGATATGTACCCGAAAATTGGGTACATATCTTTATCAAAGTCTATTACAGCTCCTTGCAAATTGGATTTTAAATCATATTGATTAGTCTCCACATTTAATGCAATGCTGGGAGAATTTATAGGATACCAACGATTTCCTATTTTAAAACAACTTCTATTAGGAATGTAAAAAGATTCGCCAATTTTCCTAGCTTTACTTTTTAATATCTCCATCCCGTCAAAAGTTTTTATAAATACTTTTTTCATTTTTTGTATTAACTTCATTTTTAATTACTAAACTTGTTCTAAAACAGTTATAATTTGATCTATAGCTGTCTTATGCTCTTGAAAAGTTTCTTCATCATCTTGTACTAATTTACTAATTTGACCTTTTGCCTCTTTTAATGAGGTAGACATGTCAATTTTAGTTTTTTTATTCTGTTCAGATAAAGTATTTAAATATTCATCAGATAGTAATGGTAATTGATTACCTAGTTCTACATCAGCATAAGTATTAGAATCTTCTGGATCTAATATGTTATACATCTCTTGACTACAGCAAATTAACGCGCTATCATCTTCATCTAAAGTTTTAGCTTTATCTAATACAGCAATAAGATAACCACTATGCATAACATAAGTCCTATCGCTAAATAAAGGAGAATAGAATCCATGACAAATTGTACCTCCTTGCATATAAATATTTGTATGCGTAGATTTAACAAAACTTAAAGAGAACTCTTCTAGAAGATTAGTCGTAGGAGACATTGTAATTCCAGTCAAGCTTTTTCTTAGAGCTTGTATACATGCAGCATAACTTGATTCGTCTTTAAATATAATACCTTCATAAACGACAAATTGTTTTACTGATTCTCCATCTAATAAATCTTTAGCATAAACACGGTCATTAGTTTCCATATCAATATGTATACGTTCCGGATTAGCAATCAAATTATTATCACCTATCAGTCTTTCTCCAACGTAATATTTACCCTTATAAAATACAATTTGAGTATAAGGTAATCCTATTCGTTTAGGTTCTTTAGAAATATCAAATGAAATATTTTTCTCCTTTTTAAGGAAATCTTTATTATCTAACATTTCTTTTAAAGTATCTATAAGATTTTCAAACTTAAGATTACTGGAATTAATAAACGTATTAGAAGAAGACGTATTTCTGGAGTAAGTAGTGGTAGTTTTTCTAGTACCTACCCCATTAGTAAAATTTTCATTTCCATTTCTAAAATAGCTATTAGCTCCTCTAGTATGATAGTCATAAGTCTTACTTTGACTTTGTTCAGTTCTATCATATTCTTTCTGGTCTATAAGCCCTTTATCTGTAGAATATATTAAAAGTTGATTACAAGGCAGATCAATAATCTTACCGTCAATATCGTGATTAATAATATTTAATCCCTCTTCTCTAGACGAGAAATAATGCTGGCCTGTACTACCTTCTATATACATATACAAAGGTCTTTCTTCTAAAGATTGTACAGAAGAGGCTGATTTTTTACTTTTACCCTTCCATATATATAACAGATTAGGATCTTTTTGCGGATACATAAATACTAAAGTAGCACTACCTTGATATTCTTTTAAAACATCAAAATGTTTTTCTGCTAAAATAGCAAATATTTTTTGGCTATCTGTTTCATAGTCTTCTACATTAACTTTGTATTTTTTAGCTAATTCGTCTATGTTATAAATAGTTCCATTATGCGCACCTATTAAAGTAGGTCTAACCTTTTTAGCTTCACTGTAAATTGTAACCGGATGAGCATTTTCATCGCTTATAATTCCTACGCTGGAGTTTCTTACGTGTCCAAAATTTATTTTGTTTTTACCATTCCAATCTTTAAGCCGGTAAGTACTGATATAATCAGTATATTCACGTTCTCTTATAGCAGAACTTCGTAATACAACGCCGTTCCAATACAACCCACAACTATCTCTCCCTCTAACTTCGTTATCCATGCCTAAGATATGCAATTTATAAATATTAGGGTCATTAGGCCCTATTGATCCAAAGATTCCACACATTTTTATTGTAATTTATGATTTACTAATTCAGGAAGCATTTCCCTGTATTTCTCTAAAGTGATTTGACCAAAAGATGGTGCTGAATTGATTTCAATAATGGCAAAGTCACATCTTTGACGTCTGTTACCCTCAGCATCTACTGCAGATTGAACTCTGACATCGCAGGCTCCTACATCTAATCCTACAGCTAATAATGCTTGAACACATCCTTGCTCAATTTCGTGCCAATTTACAGGCCTTTCAAATTGTGGATTTTCTGGCAGTATCCAAACACAATTATTATCATTCCTAAACCAACGTTGGTTTTCAGGAGTTTCTCGCCTAATCATCTTTCTACAAGAATAAAAACATCCCAAAGGAGTTACATGAAGTCTATATTCTCTATTAAAGTTTTTATAGTTTTCAAAAATATAGTTTCGTAAATTTTTATTCTGTACCCAAGCATTAAACTCTTCAATAGTATTATGCTTTTTATTTCCTCTACCACGACTACCAAATTCAGATTTAGATACTACAGGAAGGTTATTCCTTACCCAATCACGAACTTCGTTAATGTCTGCAGAATGTATATAGTTAGCTGTACTAACATTGTTTCTAGCAAAGCAATTTTTCATACGTACTTTACTAGCACTATTTCTTACTGCTTCTTCGCTATTTAAAACTAGATAACCTTCTCTAGGACGTGTAGTAGAGCCTAGATTTAGAACTGTTCTTACAGGGACCCTAACAGATCTACGTAAGGGTCTATGTGAAGGATGTCTAGACCTAAGGCTTAAAAAATATCTACCCCTATTATTTCGATTTACTAGAACAGGACGTGCAGGTCTTACCGGCCTTGCCCTTCTAATATTTCTAGGTTGAGAATTTTTGATTATAGTTGCCATATTAAAGTTTATTTTGTAAGTTATTAAAATCTCCAGATATTAATTGTAAAAACCCATAATATTCTAATTCTGCATCATCTAAATCTTCAAGATTTAAGAATATTGCAAATTTAGACGGTTCTCCAGCTAAACTAAATCTAGAATTAAGGTAAGTGAATTTATTAATATCTATTTCTACTAAACTTAATTGAAAGTCTTTGTAAAATTTTTCTAAATTGTGTAACACCCTATCACTTACAGCATACCATTCACATTTAATAGGTTTTTGTCTAGTATCTCTAGGATTAAAACATATAGAAGGTACTGTTATATTCTGGTGTACATACATAGAAAATGGAGACAGTAATACCTCATATCTTGGATTAATATTAACCCTTATATCTCTAAAGTTATCAAATCCATGTAAAGTTTGTAAAAATTTTAAGTGCTCAGATCCTGTAGAACAAAAAGAATCATAAATTAATAAATTCGTTGTTTTGGGCGATACTGTCATAACATTTTTAAGTCTATTAGCAGTTTATCTGACGCTAATACTCCATTAAGCCAATTTAATGGATTAACAGAGTTAAATATTAACGCGTAATGTAAACTAGTTAAGTAATAAAATTTTAATTCTTTAGTTGATAAAGTATTTTCTAAAAAATCTTTTACTAAAGTCTCTTCACTTATATAAAAAACATAACGACCATTTTTTTCAGCAGTCTCTTTAGTAATTTTAATAAGTAAAGAATTATCTTGCATTATTAAAACATATTGAGGATATTTTGTTCTCAAAGTTTTAAGTAAAGTATTTGCAAAGTTTACTTTTTCAGTAGAGGTTAATATTTTCATTTATTTTACTATTTGTCGTTTTTACAAATTGCTGATACAAGATATCAACTAAATTTACATCTTTTTCATTTGTGTAATATTTTTGAAAAAGTATTAAAGCAAGTTGATTAGCTTTTTCTGTCTTACCAAAAATCAAATTTGGCAAAACTCTAAATATTAAATCCGGAAAAGAATAGTGACCTGCATATTCGGGAGTATCATACCCAGGCGAAATTTCATAAAAAGAAGAAAATGGAATGTAATGTTCCCTCCTCGATTCTTGCGTTTTCACTGTAGTATTACACCAATGAAATGCATAATTTCCCATAGTTGGTACGTTATTGTCATTATGTAGATCAACATAATAATCTAACATAAAATCTAGCTTTTCTAAATCTGCGCTTGTGACATGATATAATATATCACTACTATTTGTATGAATTAATTTTGTCATTCTAAAAACATTTTTATTATTGTTTTTGTTTCTGCTTTACCATGATTTTTAAAAAAGTCAGTAATATCTTTATCGCCATCTGGTAAAAAAAACGGCTCTGTTCCAAAATATTCTGCATACATTTTACCATAACGTTTTCCTAAAGAATCATTATCAAAATTAACAATCACTTGAGAAAATCTCTCTTGTAAATCTATTAAAAATTCTTTAGGTAAGTCTTCTAATAATGTGTTTTCTGTATTTGGACATACAGCCGGTATATTATTAGACGCGTAAAATAAAACCTCTTTAGGAGATTTTGTAAAAATAACTATGTTACCTTTTTCATGTAGTTGTTCATAGCCATATAAAATTGACGAATTAAAATTAGAAATATACTCTTTAGTATTTGGTTTATAACATTTAATTCGTTGTAACCTTGGAATATAGTAACCTATAATAAAATGTTCTGGATTCCTTACCCATACAGTTCGGTAATTTACCTTAACTGAATTTAATGAGTATACATTATATTTTTTTAATATTTTAGGATCTATCCCATTACTAATAAAATAGTCTAATTCTTCGGGTCTAAAAGTCTTGTTTGTTTTGACACTGATTTCCTTTTTTTCAGGTTCAATATATTTAACTTCAACACGTTTTACATTTTGTTACTTAAAAAGGATCGAGAGAACTAAATGAAAAAATATTACTCTCAGTTCCTGGAGTATTTTCTGTATTTTCTACATTTTCCACGTCTTCTTGTTTTTCTGCCTGAATGGCTTCCTTTTTAGGTAAGGTCATTTCTGCCTTACTCTGCAATTTATTAAGTTTTTTCTGCTCTAACTTTGTTAAGTATTCTTTTATAAATTTTATATCATCTGTTTCTCGATTACGGCTATAATCTAAAACATTTGTTAAAGAGAATTGTCTATGTTCGGTATTCTTATTTTCAAAGATGACATCGTTAACATCACCACAATATAGTGTATTTAAAACACCTTTATTTATTAGGTCATCTAACCTTTCTAAAATAAATTCTTTATCAAATTGCGGTAATACGTATTCTTTTATATAAGACAATCTAACTCCAGTATAATATGTACCATTACCCTTATCGAAAGCTTCTATATGCTTAGATTGGTAACCAAGGCCATAAAAATACGAAATCAGAGCTTCATTACAAACATTTTTAATTGAATGTTTAGTAAGTTTTCGTTTAAAATTATTAATCAATTTTGTAAATTTTTGAATTATTATTTATATTTGCAGTTCGGACTATCTCATCAACCTAAAGTAATTTCCACATTTCTTTTTCCCAATCTAAAAATTTATGATATAAATCTACATCTTTAAGTTCATCTGAATTTCTCAAATCAACATGTTTTTCCATAAGTTTCATTATAGCTATTTTTAAATCAGTTGAAATTTTAGGTTGCCCATTGTTAGTCTCTACACCGTTTTGTTTCAAAAAATTATCAAATATTTCTTTCATATTTGTTTGTTTTGGATTTTCAAAAGTTCCTACATCTTGAGCATATTCATTATCCCAAAGTAATTTTCCAAATTTCCAAGCTAATTTTTTTGATTCAAGTGACGGCACGGGATTGTCTTCAATAATATTATATGTAATACCATTTTTAGCACAATATTCTTTAGCTCCAAATGCCTCAACTATTTTATTATCTAATTGATTAAAAGCATGAAGCTCTTTTATTATTTGTTGTTTTAAAGGAGTCATATTTATATTTTTAAAGAGTTTCCCCGTTATTAATTATGTTTTTTATAAAGGTGCAGCATTTCAGCATAGAAGTCTTTATTTGTTTTAGGATTTTTAAAGTCTTCTGCAATAACCTGTTTAGCCTTAGTACTAATTTTAACCGTGTCTATAATAGTCATTACATCATTAACATTACCTAAATCTGTTAACTGTTGTCTAGGTAAAGTGTCAAATAAATAACATCCTAATTGCCTTGCTGGAAAATGGTTAGAGTTATAAGGATTCTGCTGTATAATAAATAAGTTACAAGCTATATTTAGAAGTATATAATTTCGCTTATTTGGAAAAGCTTCTTTCAATTTAAATAAAAACTCAACTACTTTGATAAATTCATCATAGTTAGGAGTTCTAGTGCTAGGTTGGTTTTTAACATAACCTTCCCAAAGACATCTTACATACATACAAAATAAAGTTCTCATAACACTAGTATCTTCTTTCAAATCAATTTCTATACAAAGATCTTTATATTCTGGAGAGTCTTTTATAGTTTTGAAAGTAAAATTAAATCCTACATTTTTTAATAAGACTAAATATTTTCTAATTTGTGTTGGTGTAAAAGGAGACTTTTGAAAATATACAATTATTTTCACAGTACCCTTAAAATTACGTATTGCTGCAAAACAGATTGAGCCTTTTACAAATTTAAGCTTTCCTAATTTATAATTACATGTACTTGCCATAGTTATTTAAGTTTAAATCTGAAAGGTGATACGTATATAGTTCTGCCATTATCGTTTCTAACTTTTAATTTTCCTGTGTCTACAATTTTTGTAACTTTATAAGTTCTTCCTAAAGTTAAAGTATTTGTACCAAATGTACATATCATATTAACAGGCTTTTTAAGATTTTTTCTCTTTAAAGCATTTAAATCTCGCTTTACTTTATTTACATCATTTAAAAATTCCTGACGCCTTAAATGTTTTTTAATATATATTGAATCTAATCTATTTATATTAGCTACCAAAATATGATATTGTGGAACAGGGCCATAACCTATATGCACTTCATTACAATAGATAACTGGAAAATACTTAAAAATAACATCTTTTACATAAGCAGAACTTACATGAAAAAAACCAGTTATTCTGATGTCTTCGTAGATATGCTCAATTTCGTTTAAGATATTACGACCACCGTTACCAAAAGCCCCAATCGCATTATCGATAAGGGTCATTTTACAATTACTCGTTTCTCTTGTTTTAATAATAGTAAACATAATTAAATTATTCTGAGTTTTTTCATAATATATTACTATATTATGCCGCTAGTTTAGTTAACGGATGTGTTAAAATTAAATCATTATATATTTTTTGTAACGCTTCTGTATAAGAAATACTATACAGATTAGAAACAAAAACTATACTATCTCCAGAGGAGTGGCCAAAATCTTTATAAAAAAGATCATAGCCGTTCTCTGAAGGATATATATTGAAAGAAGGTATTTTATCCTTTCTAAAAGGACTTTTATACATCTTTCGCGGTTGAAATGAACCGTAATAAAAATTAAAAATGTCTACATCATACAAGCTGTGCCTCTTGAACAATTCTTTGGAAAGGTTCTCTGGGGGATGCGTTTGCTTTGTTGAAATTTCCATTTTCATTTTGAATATTATCGATAAATAACTCTACCATACTGGTTGTATATTCATCATAAAATTCTTCTGGATGCCACTGTACTCCAAAGATAGGTAAATTATTGTGTATAAATGCTTCTACTACAGCCTCTGATTGAGGTATTTCACGGTTTTGTCTGTTGTGAATAAATATTTGCGTAGCCAATAAATCTGTAGATAAATCGTTAAGCATAACTCCTTGATGATGATGTGAATTAACATCCATACCAAAATTCTGCGGATACACTAATTCCTCTCCATATGTATATACAGGTACATACACTTGATGGCCTTTTTCCCATCTATTTTTTGAATCAGGATGATTTCCCAAATGTTGAGTTATCCTGGAACCAAAATGAGCAGCTAACATTTGCATACCTAGGCATATACCCATAATAGGTATACCAGACTCAATATACTGTTGTAATCTGCTAATATAGAACCATTGTCTAAATAGATCTCCAGTCCCATTAAAATAGCTCGGCTTTTGTCCATAAAGACCAGGATTTAAATCAGGCCCTCCAGACAAGAACAGCATATCGATTTCTACATCTCCTACTTCAATTTCAGGAGTTAAAATTACCGGTATACCGAATGTAGAAATATATTCTAAATAAGTTTTAGATACTCCATAACTTTGTGGTCCTGTTGACCATCCTGGAATTCCTATCTTTACTTTTGACATCTTTTGTTGTTTTTTTGTTTTAAAATAAATGGAGGGAATTTCACCCTCCGTTTTCATACTTTTTACTACTTAAAATGGTAAGTCTTCACTAACCTCAGTATTACCTGGATTTGTAGGAAGATCTTCACCTGTTTCAGAAGCCGGTAAAGGTTGAAAATCATACACGTTATTTTTATCATAACGTAGTCTAGTGTTTTCAACTACTGGATACTCGCTACCCTCAGAAATAGATTCCGCGAAATACTTTAGCGGTATTCTCGTGCGGACTCCTATAGATGTCCCATCGCTTTTTAAGTATTCTTGTCCAGAAAACTTCATACGTAAGCTTTTATTTCTCAATAATTTAGCTAACGCATCTGCATAGGATTCTACATCTTTTCCTGTAGTGGCGTCAAGTTCTTCTTTTGTCACACATTTAGTAGCTAAATGCGCAATCTGTTCAAGGGAATATTTTTGAGCTCGCTCATTCATATAAAGTCTATACGAATTTTTAAACTCATCATCTTCACCTTTTAATTTAAATGTCATGTTAATGTACGGTTTATCAGGATTTTCTGAATTACCTTCTACATCAACAATTGTTACCTCTGAAATGCCAGGGCGGATATACTTTGATCCACCTTCAGCGCTGTTTATATCTTTTGTACTAAACATAATATTATACCTCTGAATTAATCTATATAAATCTTGTCCCAACTGAATTCAAAATCTTGACCTGCAAGATGTTTTGTTCTGGAACCACATACAACTTCATCACTTGTGGTAAATGATATACGTAAATTTGAATTTTCACCTCGGTACATATAGCCTATAGCATCAGCACCAGCAGCAATAATATTACGTATTTTACCGGTTAAATCTAAATCTTTTGCGGCCACTTCTTCACCTCGTTTATTAGAGATGAATTTGTCCTTTAGATGACATACAAAAATAACATTATCTGCTAATTCTGTAACAAAATTTAACCAAAATACAAATGCTTGTCGTAAATAATGATAACCACCTCCATTAGGCAGTTCTAAGACACTTTTACCTTTAAAATTCTTTCCAATAGGAGTCTGCTTATATAAATTAGTAGCGTACTCTTCACACCATTCTTCTAATTTTGTAGCAGTATCTAATGAAATATATTTATAAGGCTTGCCTTCTTTTTTAATTGTGTTACCTACTTCGTATAATTCTTTCAAACTATTTACCTCTATTTTTAAAGCATCTACAAAGTGCGTACCCTTTTCTAAATCTAGAATTAGATTATTTTCAAGAGCAGCTAGTTGTGTAGTTTTACCTGTTTTGGGAGACGAATAAATAACTAACTTACCAGGCGATTTTCTTGTCGCTTTGATAATTTTTTTTGGTAATGTAATCTCGCTCACATTATTTTGGGATAGTATCGTAAATACGTTTTAAATCTTCTGTATGAAATGATGGGGGCAATTCTTTAAAATAATTAACCGCGCCATCAAAATACAAACTGGTTGCTATAGGTTCTCCATCCCTATTATTTATAACATTCAGTTCTCTGTAATGATCACCTAGAATATCTATGTCGTAACCATTGTATCTATTAATCCTAAAACGTGAAGGATTAAATAGACCTAAAAGTAAATCGTAATCTCTTGAAACTTCTTTATTATTACCTAAACCATCAACAGACGGTTGTAGTCTATCTAGTTCAAAATTTTTAATACCTTCTTGAGCTTGTGCTTGTTGTTGAACAGATACGATAGTATAACCATAAGTGTCTCGTAACTCTAACATATAATCTGATGAGAACACACCTAAAGTTTCCCTTTGTGTATGTTCAGGTAGATTTCTAAGTAAAGAAATATGGTCTACTATTACAATTCTAAACTCATCTTCTGGATAGTTATATTTTATACTACCATCAGCTTGAGTTATTACCTCTCCATTATTTTCAGCATATCTTTTAAGATAATTAAAAATTTCTTTAGGACTTCTTAGATGTGTTATATATTTAACACACTGTTCAAATAAAACAAAATAAGACTCTAACTTATTTATTAATCCAAGATCTTCTTCATCAATACTACGTCCTTCAAATTTAGAATCTAGTTCTAAAGGAGAAATACGTCTACCATATTTTTTATATAATAATCTTGAAATAAGTTTTTTAATCTTACTTTCTACACTAAGTTCTAAACTAAAATAGAAAATTTTTAAAGTAAAGTTTCTATGTTTTAACCAGTATTCAAAAGGATGAAAGACAAACATTTCATCAGTAAGTTGGCTTTTACCAACTTTTTGATTTGCTGTTAAGCCTATATACATCTTTCTGTCTATACCTGGTATATGCTTGCCAAATCGAGCAAAAGGAAAAGGTATAGTAACTGTTTCACCAGCGTCACTTCTCCTTTTATTAGCTTCGATTTGGCTTCTAACTTTTTTAAATATCACACATCTTTAAAATAAAGATTTTGTGACTAATCTCTATCTATAAATAAATAAACTATTACTTGCCGGCATTTTATTCTTCCTCATAATCTTCATCACCATCATTATTACGCGGATCACATTCAAATGTCCATAAATAAATTTGATTTCCAGAATTAGGATTTCTAGCTTCTACGCAAGTAATTGATCCTTCTGTAAAAACTTCCATAATTTCCGGAGTAAAGGCATCTACAGTTGTACTACATAGAACAAATGCGAAATTGTCATCTCCTGTATAAACATTCTGTAAAATATATTGTAAGAACCTTTTAACAAGAATTATCTTTGCTTCTAAATCTAATCCATAGTTATCACCAATACGAAGTAGATTATTTACACAATTATTAATACCTGAAATTGAACTAACTCCGCAACTTATATGAAGATGAGCTTGGGTAAAATCAAATGTTTGTGTTATTAGTACCCTATTAATTACAGCATTTAGCGTCATATTAACTGGTCTTGCCGCCACCTCTTCTGCACCAACTGTGTGTGAAAATGTAAATGTTTGCATAAATTGTACATTATCCGGTACTGGAGGAGGAGGAGGAGGAGCAGGCCTTGCAGCCGGTTGGCGTCTAAATAGATCTTTATGATATCTTTGAACTTTTAAATTGTCATTTGTTAAGGTAATATAATTACCTTCTTGAGTACCTTCATAAGCTCTATCAGTTGTTAAAGCATAATTTTTAGGATTTCTACAAATAAATGTTGGCATTTTAAACTTGTTTATAGTTTGTTATTAAATTGTCAGAATCTCCGCTTGAAACTCTATCACAAAAATCTGCTAAAGTGCTTTTTTGATCTTTAGAGATAAAATTAGAAGCAGTTTGTATATAACCGTATCCTTCTCTCTGACGTTCAGAAAGATACAATTCAGTAGCTTTAAATATTAAATCTTTATCGATTTTATATTTTTTCATAACCTTAATCATCTTATTATGAATATCTATTGTATTTGATCTTACAGGATATCCACCAGATTTTACTCCTTTAGGCCATAGATTTCTCCAATCAGTAATCCATGTCTCCTTAGGAGGGATTTTAGGCTGTTCTAAGCTAAATAAATCAAATTTTGGGGCATCAGTACATTCTTCTAATAAAGTTGTCCCTGAGGCCGTTACATAAAGGTTTTTAAAAAGGTAAGGATCCGTAAGATTCTTCTCTTTTAGCGCTATCCAATTTTTTCTTAATAGAAATTGATAGTCTGTTTGTAGAAATGGCTCTATTTTTTCGTATAAAACCTTTTCTTTCTCGTTTTTTAGATAAAGAAGGTAAAGCAGATATAAACTCTTTATATCGATGCGGTATTTCTCTATCTCTGTAAAATTTATTTTCAATTTTTTCTAATTCAAGAGAATATTTTTCTTTTTTATATCCTTCTTCATCTAAAATATCTAAATCTATATTAGGAAAAATGTTAATATTTTTATTCATTAACTACCTTTATCATATAATCTAGAGTATACTTATCTTGAATAGAGTCATTATGCATAACTTTCGAATAACGTTCTGCTAAAGGAAAGCCTTTATACCTACTATTAGCACTTATTTTTCTAATAACCAATTTGTGTACAATAGCACAATGATTGATACGTAGATATTCTTCTTCTCCTAATGACTGTATAGCTTTAAAAAAAGTCTTTTCAGTAAGAGTAGGATAGTAATATAAACATAAATTGTACAAATCTGCGATACTTCTTCGCTTTCCATTTACACATTGTTTTATTCCACTTAGATAATAAGTTGCTGGCGCGCCTCTTTCAAAATAATTATAAATAAAAGATTTTACGCTACCGATAGCTTTTCTAGGAGGAGCTTCCTTCGATAAACATAATAAATTTTTAAAAGTAGGTTTTTTACGTTTTAATATTTTTGATGGCATTTTAAGTCATTTTTATAAGTTTTTAAAAAGGTATTTCTTCCTCAGTTATTTTTTCAAATAGTTTGAAATCTTCCGAAGTTAAATATTTGCCTAACTCTTTTCCATTAACCAGTTTTTGATCTTTCGTTAACTTTATATATGGAATTGTTGCGCATACAGTTGCCCACATAATCTTTATTGGATTTCCAAGTAAAGTGTACGGCGAAACAACGATACTACGTGATTTAATTTTTAAACTACGTACATCTATGTTTAATTTATCTGCTGCATAAGGTATTAACTCCTTTCCTAAACTAAGTTTAGGAGGTAAAGAGTCAGGACATAATAATGAAGGAAGTTCAAAAATGTTATCTAGACCTCTCTTTTTTACTATTAATACGTCATAATTACCTTTTGAAGTATTAAACATTTCAACTAAAAATACTATGCCTCCTCCTACTAGTTTTTCATCATGAAATGTTGTTTTAATATCCGGCTGAGTTATAGTCATAATATTTAAAATTTATAAATTTGTAAAACTCCATCACATCTGTTAGTAATAACATTTGCAATCTTTTTTTTACGGTTATTAGATAATGAATTATAATGTACTTCATAATCTTTTGGCACAGTTACTTTCAAGATTTTTCTTGTAGCTTTTGTTTTAAAAAACTTAAATTTTATAAAGATATTATGACTATAATAAGCTTTACCATATAAAGCTATTGAATCTCCTTCTACAACTACTGCCGTTATCTGTACTGTTACTTTTTTCTTAGCCATATTTTTAAAGTTTTTAGAATTGGTGTCCGGAGGTTTCGCTGCCATCAACCTGTTTGTCCCAGTAATCAGTATTATAATTAGGAAGTATATCAAACCTATCCAAAATAACGGGATTATTATTGATTCTTGCATCATTAGTTTTTTGTTTAGATTTAGATCCGATAGATTGAATAGTTCTTAATTTTACTAAAAGCTTAAAACCTTTAGAATATAAAGAACTTTCGACTATTTCTGCTTTCCATATCTCATTAATAAAAACAGGTCTAATTTTTATAGAAATAGTGTCATTTAATGTGTAAGGTAATCCTAATTCTTTAAACTGTAAAAGTTTAACTTTACCTATATATTTCTCCTTTGTTTGAGGAAAAATAAATGCATCTACTATTTCATTTTCTTTATATCTCAAGTCTTCTGCTCCTCAAAAAAAGATTCTAATTCTAAAGTAACATATTTAGAGTCGTTTAATATAGGTACTATACTATCTACATTAGGATATAAATGTAATCCATTACTTAAAATTAATGGTGAAGTAACTACATCAAAAACTCTATAAAATTTACCTGTAAAAAATATTTGATCTGCAGTGTATGTTTCAGTTCCGGAAAAAGTATCAAAAATATACTCATCTTCTTTATCTAAAACCTGTTTTCTATAATCTACTACAGATTTAAATAAATCATTTAGATCAGTAACATTTTCTAAATCTATCGAATCTAATATACTATTGTAAAAGTCTAAAAACTCTTCACTAATTGATACTAGATTTTTGAAAGTAGTAATCTCATTATGAGAATCTACTTCAGTTATTTCGATTTCTAGCCAAAGTTCGTCTGATAATTCTATCATAAATTAATGTCTTTTCGTATTTAACCATCTATCTACTTCTGCAATTTCTTCCGGAAAGGATGAGGTATAATACATTTGATAAAATCTTTTTTTCCACCTCTCTTCATATTTATTTAGAGTAGGATTTTTAAATTGTTTTGAATTATTGGGCCAATATTGTTCAATATAAAATCTAGTAGTGGGATTTACATCCCCTTTTAATTTTTGTTGTTGAGTTTCTACATCATAGACTAATCTAGCATTTTTATAATAGATTAATTTACCTGCTTTATTGGTTACCCATCTGAGTCCGTCTTTTGTATAAGACATTCCCATAATTCTGTGATCTTTTTTGTCGCGTAATACGTACATAATTATTTCTTACCATAAACCGCTGCATTTTCTATCTTCTTTTCTATCTGTACTTTTCTGGGCGCTGTATTTATATCGTTTTTTATTATTTTTAATTGAGAACCTTCGTATGTAATTTTAAATTTGGTATCACTCACCTTAACAGGTAGAGTACTTTCTTTTTCAGAATGCGTTACTGGTTTAATAGTTAACGCAGAAGTGGCTGAAAGCCCAAAACTTAAAATGTGTTTTGCTAAAGCTTCTCCGGTTAATAAATTTTTTTTTATTAGTAATTTATTGAATAAAGAAGGTATTAATTCTTCTGTATTATTCTTTAAATTAAAATTTGTTTGTAATTCCTCAATAACTTTAGGCCATAGGATAAAAGTTAAAAAAGAAATTAATTCTATAGTTACCTTTTTAGTTGATGATGGGTCATCGTAAATAAATACTAAATGACCCGATGTATCACTATCAGGCGGTTCTCCAAATAAAATTAATTTACCTGGGAACATTAAAATACACAAATCAGATATTTTGTTTAAAGTTTCTTTACTAATCGCAAAATATTCTGGTATATTATAAATATTCATTAGCTTTTAATTTTTTAATAGTGTCTTCAATAGACACAATTTGAATATTTCGTGAATTTTTAATAACTATCAAGTTTTTATCATTTAAAAAGTTAATAGTATATCTAGGGTTTAGTTTTCTTATTTCATCTAATAGTTTGTTATTTTTTTGGTTATTTATTAAAGTTTCCATTTTTGTATTAAGGTGATCGATTATTATGAATCATTACGGCACTTTATTTAAGTTACGCAGCTTCTTCTGCTTCTAATTTAATTAGTTGTCTTGGTTGTTCCGGTTGTACTAACTGTTCTTGTGTAATATCTTCTACAAAACGGTTTAAAGTTAATCGTCTTGTATCTCGAATTACTTTTTCTACAATAGTGCCTTCACTATCTTTATGAGCAATTGCTTCAAGTAAGATTGAAGGGTTTATCCGTGCAAGTAGTTCTTGTATAACATTATTCACATTTCTATGAAATTTAATATTAGAATCTCTCCTAAAACTAAATACAGGATTTATCACTGCTCTATCATAAGCTATAGCGTTACCGAACTTTTTCTTATAAATATATTTTTTAGCGCATACAGAAATCCCAACATCAATAATGTTTGTATTTTGATTTAATATTGCACAAAAAGTAATCCGTGATTTTCCTGGTAAAATAGATTGAACAAAAGTCTTCATAATGAAAAGATTAATTAGTTATTAAAATAGTTCCATGCCATTTTCCAATAGGCATATTTTGGTTTATTAATAAGTCTACCTTATTAGTCCAACGATGGTGCATTCTATCTTCAAAATACCACCACCCATCATAAGGTGTTCCTGTTACATAAACACTGTCTCCAAATTCAAGATTATAGTTATGTTCTAAATCTCTTGAAAGTGCTAATATTCGGTGATGATATTGATCGTTATGATTAATATTAAAACCACTAGCTGTGATAAATGGAGTATCATCACATTGTTGTTTTGTAGCATTATATACAGTAATAATTACTGAATTACTCTCAATAGAGAATAATGCTAAAAATAAATTTACAATAAAAATAAACATAATGTTTGATTTTAAATAAAAATGAAGGGGTAACCCTATCCCCTTCTGGGAGTCTTTATCTTGACCAAAGCAGGGCTTTTTTTACATAGTGCCCTAAAACTATCTGTGTTATTCTGGTGTATAAACTTGTATTTTATGTTTTCCCATAAAAACAACCTTTACTGGAATAGTTTTTTTAGTAGTTTTTTTCTTTTGAAAAGGTTCAACAATTTTATTACTTAATCCTTGTAAACTTAGATTAGGTCTGCGATCTTTCATTTTCTCAAAGATTGAAAAATCTTCTTGATTTAAGGCAAATAGTTCCATAATTTTATATTTAAATGATAATTTTTTTATTCGTATTTAACTAAATGAATGACGATATAGTACTGATAGGCAGGTTTATATGATTTGATTCTCCAATATCATTAGGCCCGTCATCATAGTATTCTCTTACTTCGTAAATTCTCATAACTTATAATTTTTCCCCCAGTAAAAATAAAAAAGTTACTGGAGATGCGATAAAATCTATTGAAGTAATTAAAGATTTATTTGGATATCTATTTCTTAAATATCCTGCCATTAGTGGATAACTAATAACAATGTAAAAAAATAATAATTTTGTCATATTTTGGCTTATTTATACTTGTTTAAAAAAGGAAAGGCTACTTAATTCACCTCTCCTTACTATTAACCCTAAACCCTTTTTAGGTATTTTTAGCTACAGCCCAAACTCTCACCGCAGTTAAGACACTTATAACAAGTACCATTCCTTACAGTTATGTGACCGCATTTTGGACACGCGGGCGAATCGGAGTTTTGAACTAGCTCAAATTTGTTTGTTTCTTCTACTACTATAGATTCATTAGGGATATGAACCATAGTTTGATCGTTTAAATATTCATTAGCCAATAATCTCATAACAAAATCTACAACACTGGTTGCAAATTTAATTTGTGAATGACCTTGCACTATACCGGAAGGATCGAATTTAGAGAAAGAGAACTTGTCTACGTAATCTTTCAGCGGTACACCGTGTTGTAAACCTAGTGATATAGAAATAGCAACTGTATTAAGTAATGACTTAACTGTAGCTCCTTCTTTGTACATATCAATAAATAGTTCACCTAATGTACCGTCATCGTATTCTCCGGTCCTAATGAATATGGTTTGTCCATTAATTTTAGCTTTCCATGTATATCCTTTACGTTTATTTGGAAGCTTCTTTTCTTTAGGAGGAATGAATGTAGAATCGGTTTCTTCCTCTTTTTTAGAATTTAATGGTTGAGATAATTTACTACCATCTCGATAAATTGCGATTGCTTTTACACCACTTTCCCAAGCCCTGATATATATATCAGAAATATCTTTTACTGTAGCTTCGTTAGGAAGATTTACAGTTTTAGAAATAGCTCCAGAAATAAATGGTTGTACAGCAGCCATCATATCAACATGCGCATTTGCATGTATATAACGTTCTCCATTACCACATTTATTAGCGCAATCAAATACTGATAAATGTTTAGGGTTTAAAATACTACCTTCAAAATGTTGATGTTCTTTAAGATAATCTAATAGAATATCAATTTCCATTTCATTATATCCTAAAGTTTGTAAAGCAGTTTTAACACTATTGTTAGCTAATTGGATATATCCTCCACCTGAAAGTTTTTTATATTTCATTAAGGCGAAGTCAGGCTCAATACCTGTTGTATCGCAATCCATTAACAATCCAATAGTACCCGTTGGAGCAATAACTGTAACTTGGGCATTACGAAATCCAGATTTGGTTCCATGCTGTATTGCCAAATCAAATTGGTGCTCGATCATATTATGAAGTGGAGTATCTAGAGGGTATTCTAATCTACCCCATTCTTCATAATGATCTTGAACAATAGAGAGCATTGTTGCCCTATCTTCTGAATCTACATGACCAGGAGCCATGCCAAGTTTTTCAGCCATTAAAGCTGATTGTTTGTATGCAGTTGCCTGCATTAAAGCTGAAATTTTAGCTGCAAAATCTCTAGCTTCTTTACTATCATATGCAATACCTTTTGTCATTAACAATGCGCCTAAGTTTGCATATCCTAAACCTAGTGTACGATATTTATATGATAGTTCTGCTACTTCTTTACTTGGAAATTGTGCCATAGCTACTGATATTTCTAATACAGTAGTCCACAATTCTGTAGCATGTATAAAACCTTCCACATCAAATTCTAAATTCGGTTTTAAAAACTTTTTAAGATTTAATGACGCAAGATTACAAGCAGTATTATCTAAGAACATGTACTCGCTACATGGATTAGATGCATTGATACGTCCTCCTTCTGGTGATGTGTGCCATTTATTAATAGTGTCATCATATTGAAGACCAGGATCTGCTGATTTCCAAGCAGCTTCACATATTAAATCCCAAATTTCTTTAGCACTTTCAGTACTATAAACTCCTCCATCTGAACGATTTATAAGATTAAAAGTACTATTATTTTGTACAGCTTTTAAAAACTCATCAGAAACTCTTATTGAATTGTTAGAGTTTTGTCCTGATACTGTTCTGTAAGCTTCTCCTTCATAATGTGAATCATAACCATAATCGATAAGTGCTTGAACTTTTGTTTCTTCATTCATTTTCCAAGTAATGAAATCTTTAATTTCTGGGTGGTCTACATCAAGACAAACCATTTTGGCTGCTCTTCTAGTTGTACCTCCACTTTTGATGGCACCTGCAGCAGCATCACCAATTTTGAGGAAAGACATTAAGCCTGAAGAAGTTCCACCTCCAGATAATTTTTCACCTTTCCCTCTTAAATTAGAGAAATTACTTCCTACCCCTGAGCCATATTTAAAAATACGTGCTTCACGAGTCCATAAATCCATAATTCCTCCAGAATTGACAAGATCATCATCAACACTAAGAATAAAGCATGCATGTGGTTGAGGTCTTTCATAAGCTGATTTAGACTTCACTACAGCATTTGAGTCAGTGTTGTAATAATAATGACCTTGAGCTTTTCCTTTAATACCATATACATGATATAGTCCGGTATTGAACCATTGAGGACTATTTGGAGCAGCCATTTGATTAAGAAGCATATAAGCTAATTCATCTTTAAAGATTTCAGCCTCTTTCTTCTTAAAATAACCTTCCTTAAGTCCCCAATGAGTCCAAGTCTCTGTTAAGCGATGTACTACTTGTTTAATACTTGATTCAAATTCAAGTTCTGGTACACCAGCTTTTCTAAAATATTTTTGGGCTAGAATATCAGTAGCAACCTGACTCCACCCTTTTGGTACTTCTACATTATTCATTTCGAATACGATAGAGCCGTCTATATCTTTAATAATAGATGTTCTAATGTCATATTCAAACATATCATAAGGTGAAATACCTTCTTTTGTAAAATGTCTTTTTAACAAATTGTATTTTTATGATTGTACTCAACCATAAATATTTTTAAATTAGGCATGATTGTAATTATATTGCCTGTTGAAATTAGCTTGTCTACGCTTCTTTTTTTTGTAAGATTTGCTATCTTTAGCTCTAATTACATTTGAATTCCTTTTACCCCAACGCATACCATCCGGCGTCATAAATACTGAGTTTTCAGGTAAGTCATTGACATCAATAGTCTTACTAGTTGTCTTTTTAAGCCTTAATCTTTTAAAAAACTTAGCAAAGTTGAAAAAGTTTAAGAATGAGTTAGTTAATGATTTAAGTTTCATTGTTAATACTTTTAAGAGTTTGTAAATTATTTCTAGTCCAGACACAATAATTAGTTAAGGTATCATGTACTTGAGCATAAGAATCTCCCATGAACCTATTTAACTGTAACGCGGCAAGTATTGCTTCTTGTACAGAGCTAAACTTAGTAGCTTCTTCTTTATTTGTTTTTAAAGAATAGATGCGGCTATTTACAGTTAAATAAGAATTGTCATGAGTAACATAAAACTGTTGATTCAACATGTATTATTTTAGGTTTTTAATCTTCCGTTAAAAAATCGTCATCAGGATCGTGAGGCTTTATTAAATTGTAGCCAATCCATATAAAGAAAATAATTACAGTGCCACAAACTACGCCTGAGCATATGACTGCAATTAATTCTGTTGTATTATTGATTTCCATAATAATTTTAAAGGTTTAAAGAGTGTCTGAAGAACTTTTATACAATAAAATGAAAAATAAAATACCGGTAATACAACCAGCTATAAGGACACTTAGTCCTACGATTTCAAAAATTGCCATAGTGTTAGGATTTTATACATTAATTATCTGATTCTGGTAAATTCTCTCCTTCTGAAATAATAATTTCTGTTTTTTTAATACCAATTACTTGATAATTAGGATGAGTTTTGCTTAAGTTTTTTAATGAAATAAATGTTGCTCCGCTAGTTTTACTTTGCAGTAAATAGTGAGTAACAATTGTTGATAATGTTATCATAAGTTAAAGTTTAAAAGTAAAGTAATACTAATAATGCTGACATTCCGAATAACATTATCATTAACATATGTTCTCTAAAGCGATACATAAGTACTGTTTGTTTATATACCCTCCATGCTAATCTGATAGTTAAGATGAAGGCTATACCTGAAGCCAGTATAAAAAGTTCTTTATTTCCTGTCCTTAAATAAAGCAGTACTGGAGTAAAAATGATTAAAAAATTAGCGATTAAATACATAATAAATGTTTTAAGGTTAATAAAAGGTTATAATTTAGAGTTAGAAATAATATCTTTACTTTCTAAGGTAAGTTGACCTAGTTCAGGATGTTTACAATTAATTACTGTGTAAGAGTAATCTATTACAACAGAAAAACCAATATCATAATTTATGGAACTACCAATGTGACTGTCTGATCTTCGGTTCCAATCAATGCTACTTGTGCTAAGTCTAAGTAGCCTCTTTTTAATTGTTGTTGGCTTAAAAGATACTACTACAGCTTCTTGTTTTTTAATTAAAATCCTAAGAATCATTAGCTGTGACACGCCAAACAGTCACACGTTGTACAGGATTTAGCCTTCTGATACTAATGATTTTAGGATTATATAAAAACTATATGTCCATTCCAATGTGGGTATTTCTTTTTTCCATGTTAATTATTTATAAGTTTTCTTTAATCCAATTAATATTATCTATAGATGCTGTAATGCTGTGTTTATCAGGTTGCCATTTACCATCTCGTAACATTTCAAAATCTTCTATTAGATTATCTAATCTTGAAATAATATTTGATTTCTTATTCATAGAAGTAATATTGACAGTATTGTTTTTGTTTAGTTTAAGGAATATTTTATCCATCATTAAACATTCTTCTTCACATTTACAATTAGGCATACATATTCTATCTTTAATTAGACCATACTCAACTTCCCACTCTTCATTAGGATTTTTAACAAACTCTTCTAAAAATGTCTGTGAAACTTGTGGTATACATGTTCTTAACGAAGGTGTTTTACAACTCATTTTATGTTCACCATCTTCCATCCCACACATACTACATTTAGTTAGTTTAGGGTTATTAGCTGCTATGATTTTTTTAGCTCCAGCAGGTATAACCCAATCTGTTTTATGAGAATGAATACTATCGGAAACCTCCATATTTTTCACCAACTGCATAATTAAGTGACCTTGTTGTTCCATTTCTACATAAAACCAATCACCTTCCTTAATAGGCTCTACATCTGAAGTTACATAAATGTAAGCTGTTTCAGAAGGATCTACTTTTTGATGAGCTATTAGTTTACCTTCTTCATAAGTATAAAAATACCCATAAGGTAATGCTATTATGTTTATTGGTTGTTTCATAGTGTTTAATTTAAAATTTAAAAATCCTCTGTCATTATAAAACCCTTTCACAAGCAGTTGTTTACTTGTTTCATTGGCACTTGGGAATAATTCATTATAGTTGTCAGCTATAATATACCCTTTTTACTTTTTGTAACTCTCAGAGCTCTACAAGATTGTACATTCTTCTAAAGATGATTGGATAACAGAATCAACCTGTTGCAAGAACATTTAGTCCATAATCTTATTGACATATAAGATTTGGGTTTCATACAGCTATTCTTACTTTAACTGTACTAGGCTAGTCGCCACCATTCTAATTATTCAACATCATCTGCAGCAATATATGCTAGACAGATAATTATAGTGTAATATAAAATGAAAAATACAATCCCAGGAATTGAATAATCTTGTAGATTGTATAATTCTCTTCCATCACCTCCAACAAAAAAGAAAGATAATAGATGTACAACACATCCTAAAATTAAAACTCCAAAAAAAGCAAATGCTTGTAAGGCTTTCATAATATAATATTTAAAGGGTTTAAAGATGAACTCTCACAAGGTTGCAATCCTTGACTATGGCAATCTATTTTTATTTGCCACTATTGTGTGCCGAAGCATCTTAGATTCTCCTGCAATTGGATGAGAGTTTTTTGTTAAAAATGGACGGTTTCCTACATAGTGTGCTATTTCCGCCCTATACCCCGCATCTAGGGCCGCATTGTTGTTCACCTTATGCTAGTGACCTTCACGTCTGCTCACGCTCCGAGATAAAGGCTTTTGTTTAGACAATATGGTACTTAATACATCAATGCTTACATAAATAAGTCATTAACATTCTCAGTAAGTTTCATCATGAACGCCGATCTGCCTTACGGCCAGCATTCATTCCACAAACTAAGCGTATTGCAAGGCAACACCATTAATCTACCATGTCAGTGATACTAAAAATAGCATCACCCTGTGGTTTTGTCCGGAACCACCAGTACTCAGTTTACAACCATGTTTAATCCCTTGAACTTGAGTATAAAAGCAGGGCATGTGCTGAAAGAGACAGCATCTCAACCATTATTTTACGCTGACACGAAGGTTATATGGATAAACCAATTAATTATGTAGTTTAGGCTATATATTAATAGCTTGGTGAATTTGTATTTGTGAGAATAAGTAGAAAAAGGTATGGATAGTTCCTGCTACCAAAACATATAATCTCTCTCAACCCCCAATAACACTGAGTTATAAGGAGATGTGGTGAGAAATGTGAGTTATAGTAGAAAACTTTCAATCCAACGAGCAAGGGAATTAAAAAAGAGGGATAGAAACTGTGTTACAGCTCCTATCTCCCCTATATGGTTTACCAGGGTCATTGTTACCCGATCTGCTCTTCTGCAAGTGCAACCAACTCAGCTTTACCGGAAACACCCTTAAGCGAATCAGCACCGAGTTCATCGGTAATTAACGCCTTTAGTTCGGTAACCTTCATAGATGCATAATCTGTATTAGATTTTGCTTCAGGTTTTGTTTGGTTTCCT
>Ga0208645_1000585_pt1 | contig 37635 bp, 24 predicted proteins | sample VirMetDEL_Sep_01_FD_184519 | JGI IMG/M metagenome (GOLD analysis project Ga0208645, IMG submission 184519) | Aqueous microbial communities from the Delaware River and Bay under freshwater to marine salinity gradient to study organic matter... | ecosystem: Environmental > Aquatic > Marine >... | reverse complement strand
ATGGTGTTGAGGGTGGGTTCCAATCAGTCCAATCATATGTTGGAAAATATGCTAATGTTTTATATTACAACAAAGCCCTCACAGCACAAGAAATCCAACAAAACTTCAACGCACTCAGAGGGAGGTTTGCAATCTAATGGGAGTCTATGCAGGAGATACCGTACTATATCTTACAGAAACTTTCAACGTTGCTCCTGACGTTCAAAGATATATTGGTAATGCTCTCGTTAGAGATAGTGATGACGTAAAACCATCATTAGATCTTGACTTCGCAAATAATAAGAGTCTGACTGATAATGTATCACGTGATAATCTAATCACTTGTGAAGTAATTGAATTCTCATCATTATCTGATGCTAGTTATCATGTAAGAGGTGATCGTGGAGGTGTGGGTAATATCCTGAAAAATATTAGAGAAGAAACATCAAAACATGCATATGGTTACACATGGAACTATATTGATGCTATTGATAATCAATAAGGAAATTATGTAGTTTTCAAGGTGCTTCCGCACTAGTCATACCAAGGGTTCTCAATAAGGTAAAGTTATTGAGAATCAATAATAAGAAATAGTTAATTAAATATGGGTAAAGTGTTTATAATGAACGTTAGGGTGCGGAGGTGTTGGTGGCTTAGCACCCCACCACTCAAAAGTCAACAAGTCTTGTGCCACTCCCCTAAGTGTCACACAAACCCTCTGAGACCCTCCCAGATGCCTTATACTACCTAGGTAATCAAGAGACAGCAATGCTTTCTTCTACCAAGACTATTGAAGCACCTCTGAGTCCTTCTGAGTTGGTCTCCCTAGACACTCAGCAGGTCTTTGAAGCATACTGTACTGCCATTCAATCTAAGGACAAAAAGATGGCATGTGAGTATGCTAAGGTATTCATGTTGAAGGCATTTGCATGTAATCGCTGATTCCTCAGAATCTCAAAAAGACAAAAAAATGACTTTTTGAGATATTTGAAAAACTGAGAAATCTTAGAAAGTCATTTTTTTGTCTTTTTGAGATTTCTTAAACTTTAAACTTTAACATTTTTCATGATCATGAACAAAGTCTACGATAATCTCGTTAGTAGTGCTATTAATAGCATTATTATTGAAGATAATGTAGTAAAAGTCGTTTATAATAGTAATAAAGACAAAGAATATACATTTACTTGTTCAAATACAGAAGAATTTGTAGAGAAACTAAGTGAAGAATTGATTGATGTAGAACTAAACAATGGTAAAGGATCTGTTGGGCGTTTTCTACACCAACAAATCAAGAATAATGTCCTTGTTGAAACTAAATAATCTCACACTTTGAATAAGTAATCCACTACAACAATGAGCAACAAGAATTATCGTAATGATCGCTATGATAAGTATAGTGAATTGAATGATGATTTTGAAGACTATGGCTATGAAGTAAAGAATATACGTCGCCAGTCCAAAAAGAAAGTTACCAAATTCAAGACCCGTGACGATGAGTACTATGACAGTTTCTAAGGTGGCACAGTAGCACCTACAGATGGTCTGATCCTGTGTTTATAATGGTCACATGACAAACATCCTCACCGCTTCTATGGTCCACCAGTTTGATCTGGATATTGCTCCTGCCTTGCGTGAATTCATGTCTGCCAATCACACAGATCTCAACGACTGTGTTGATTGGGTCTGTAATGTGTTTGATCTCAACGCTAGCGATTGGTTGATTGATCGTATTGCTGATGAGTTTGAAGAGTTCTTTGGGATGTGACAGTCAGCAAGGTGGCACAAACCACTTGACTTTGCCTCCCATCTGACCCATACTACCTAAGTCAACCGCAAACAACCCATGCGTAAGATTGAAACCCAGATGAATGCTGCCATCACCAACGGCGAGTGCTGGAAGTCTGACAATACTGAGGTGTTCACTAATGACAATAATGCATCCCTTGTCTACCTGCATGGTAACTTGATTGCAATCATTACTGATAACTCTATCACCATGTTTGATGGTGGTTGGCAGACTACCACTACCAAGTCTAGACTGAATGCTATTCTTTCTGAGCATGGTATTGATGGTGAGTATATCTATCAGAAGGCAGGTAAGTGGTATCTCAACATGAAGAATGCAAAAGGTGAGGATCTTCAAGTTCCTTTCTTTTCTGGAATGCGTCTAAATTGAATAATCTTAGAAATCCTACTTTTTTAGTTTTTTAGAAAAGTAGGATTTTTTATTTTTTTAAATAAATTAGTTTAACCACTTTTTCAATCAAATGACCATTCAAGAAATGTATCAAGAGATGAATGAACAATATATTGAAGATAAGAATAGTGGTTATAATGATAAAGATCTTTATGATGATTGTTATATTGTAGAAATTGATTATACCACTCAAGAATAGTCTATAATACCCTTATAGTATACTATATGGTATATCTTACTGATATACTATTCTAAACACCTTCTAGGGCATTCTAGAGGTGTTTCAGGACACGTTAGCATCTGTCCACTATGTGCCAGTTTCTGTAGTGTACACTATGTGCCAGTTTCTGTAGTGTACACTTTTGCCCCCAAAGTGCCCAACCCCATGTTTATAATGAACGAGTTCAAACATTTCACTCAAATGAACATTCAAACCGTGTCTGACAAAGTGAACGAAATCAAGAGCAAAGTTCAGAGTCAGTATAAAGAACTGATGAGCACTGAGATGATGCTTACCCTTGCAACAGTTCTTGCCATCATCGTGGGTGTGGTTAGCTATACCTATCGTGCTGCACGAGTTTGGTATACTAATGGTGGCAAAGAGGTGATCGTTGCTAACACTATCAAAGTGCTGCAGTTTGTTATTCAAACTGCTGAGTCTCTTGAGACCCGTCTGAGTGTGCCAGTTGAGCAAAGCGTCCCCTCTGATCCACAGGTCGCCTGACCCCGTGCCTAGAATGACCACCAGTTACACTCAACACATGCTCAAAAAAGTAACACCTGAAAAGGCAATTCCTTCGCCAGTTGTGGTTAACAAAGGAAAGCATGGATACAACTGCTGGGTGTATGTGAGCACGATTGAAAACAATGGCAACACATACTTTAAGTATAAAGTTGCCCATAAATTCAAGCAAAAGTTTGTATCTAGAGAGGATGCCATGATGTATGGTTGGGCAAAGATCAATGGGCATGATGTCAAGACGTTTGATGTCCCTATGCGTCACAAACCTGTATCAGTCTGAATGTATAGCTAACTCCTTCGGGAGTTCTCTATACCCAGGTCGGCCGCCGTGGACGGTTGAGAAATCGTCCACCATCGCCCTGAAACCGCCACACCCCGTGCCTATAATGACTGAAGTTCAAACGACCGAGACCATGACTCACAACAACCCCTACGCTCAGCAGGTGCTCGCTCAGGGGCGTGACCTTAGCAAGGCGCCTGCCCCTAAGGCACAGTACCCACGTACTATCTATGGTCGCACCTTTGAGACTGAGGCAGAATACAAGGAAGCACTGGCAGACTTCCTGAATGGCATGTGACAATCAGGGGGGTGTCCACTGCCCCCCTTGACTCTGCCCCCAATCCATTCTATTGTTCCTTCAGTTCACACAAACCCCATGACCGTGACCCTGACCGATTCCTACAAACAGTTCTGCCAACCTGCCACGGTTGAGATGATCGAGTCTCTCATGGATGAGAACTACGATCTGGAAGCAATGCTGCAGTTCATCGATGAGAACAATGAGGCAGCATTCGTTGAGCATTACGAAGAATACGTTCGCTGTGGTGAAGCGATTGGATACGAAGCAGTTGATGCTTTGATCGCAGAATCGGGCATGGATGCTGTAGAGAACTGCGATGAGCGTTATCGTGGTTGCTATCAGTCCACTGCTGATTTTGCAGAGGAATTCTGCTCTGAAATGGGGTACGATGTGCCTGCCATGATTGTTGTTGACTGGGAGGCAACTTGGGATCGTAACCTATACTATGATTTCACCGCTTGCAACGATGGTGGCACCTATTGCCCCATCCACATCTTCTCTGATCACTGATCACAGTTAGCATCACATAGGGGGATCAATTCCCCCTTAGTTCCTATTGCTAACTGCATGGCACATTACTCGATGCCTTATCTCCCCAAGGCAGACTGGCAACCACTTGAGAAATTGGCACAACATGCCCTGAAAAGTGCCCTGACCCGTGCCTATAATGACATCAGTTCAAACCAAGGAAATGAACCTGACCGAATCCACCGCTCTCGCAATCGCTCTCGTGCACGCCAACTGCCCCCATGCTGCTGATGGGCACGTTCGCAATCTCCACCAGACTACTGAGGGTGCTGAGATGCTGCGCTTGATCGTTCGTGATGATCTGGCAGGTGCTGCTGACATCATCGCCAATGCCCTGATGGGCAATCTGTAAGGTGTACACTAGGGGGCAGGGATGCCCCCACCCCGTGCCTATAATGACTGAAGTTCAAACGACCCCCATGATCAACCGCTCTCGCATCATCGCTTCCCTGCTCGCCATGTTTGAGGCAGAGCATGGCAGCATCCCTCAGTGGTTAGTGGAACTCCATCACCGCTCTGATGATGAGGTGCTGGTGGCACGTCTCACCAACTGGCGTCAGAATTACCCTGCCCACTATCAGCAGCACGGCGTCTACGTGATGTGACGATCGCCAGGGTGCCCACCAGCACCCTGAAACCTGCCTCACCCGTGCCTATAATGACCTCAGTTCAAACGACCACGATGACCAACACCAAGACCGTTGACCTCGCCGCCATCATGGCAACCTACACGCAGCAGCACAACGCCATGATGGCACGGTCTGCCGCCAACCGTCAGGCGTTCGCTGAGGGTCGCCCCTTCCCCTTCCCTGCTGCTGCCCCCACCGAGACGATCAACATCAGCGACCGTCACTGAGGGGTCGCCCCCCCCCATGCTACACTGACAGTTCGAACCATCATCACCATGAACGAAGTCTACGCAATCTTCACCACGGGCAACGACTATTACGATCGCCCTGAGTTGTTCGCCCTCTACTCCACCCGCGAGAAGGCAGAGACAGATGCTGCCATGCTGCGTGAGCGTCTGGAGGATGCAGACTGCGCCACCTTCGAAGGGCAACCCCTCTATTCTCTGGTTGCTGTAGAATACGTGCCGATTCGCTGAGGGGGCAACCCCACCACACACACCAACCGACAGACAAACCATGATCCTCACCCCCGCCTCCTGCCTCAAGACCCGCCAGATCGTATGGGCAGGTCGCAAGACTGAGACCAGCGCCCAGACCATGGGCAACGACGTGCCCATCACCACCGAGTCGGCATGGTTGGCAGGTGCCTTCGCTGACAAGTACGCTGATGAAGCGATCGCCGCCCTGCCCACGTTCGGGTGAGGGCAGCGCCCCACCATCCTACCCCATCGCATTTCTCTTCAATGAACAACCGAAAGTATCGCAAGGCAGTTGACGAGATCATGCAGAAGTATGGTTTCATCTTTGAGAGCAACTCTAAGCACTTGAAGTATCGCCACGAGAAACTTAACCTCATTCAGGTATGCTCAGCAACGCCATCTGATAACTATGCTCTGTCGATGATTGAGAGGCAATGTAGACGCTCACTCGCTGCAGCACAGTAACACTTAGGGGCAGTATTTTATGCCCCTTTTGTTATACTTAGGGGGCCCGAGCGAAATTCATGGGTCCTTCCTAACCTACAAACGTTTCCCAGAGGGGGCTTTTTTGTATGCTATAATATTCGAAAAATAAAAAATTCCGCCATGAAAATTCTCCCCACAAAGTTCGCAAGGTATTCTAAATATTTTTGAAAACCTTTGAAGAAAAAAAATTTGCCCAGAAAAAAATCATGAAAAAAGACGGATATGGAGACTTTGATAATATTCTGAATAATTTTGATGAATTTTGTAATAGTTTTGAGACGAGAGCAGCAGAGGCATATATGAGGGGGGATGATAATGAGCGAGTCATACGAGAAGCTAGTGAGCGACTTAGAGGAAAGGGTGAAGGTATTAGAGGAGAGGGTGAGGGAATTAGAGAGACCGACGATAGCATACAGGCGCCCGAAGGCGAGTGAGTATGAAAGTTTGTCAAACACTCTAGATTATTTGCACAATAGTATAGAGGAGATGAGATGCCAAATATTGTTGGACCAGAGACAGTAGACACACCTAGTACTGATGGGAATTGTGCATATGCTGCAGCGCCATTAGGAGGTACGCCGTATGTATCACCTAATGTTGTTATAGAGGGACAACCAGCAAGGATATATAATTCGTTGAATTTACCTGCGAGCTCGCAGCCTGCGAGTGTAGCAGGAGTAAAGATAAATCCATTAATACCTTTGCCATGTCAACCAGGGATGCGAAGGATCGATCCAGTAGTAAACAAGACGGTGTTTATAAATGGACAATTATTCGCAGTTACTGGAGACGAGGCAGATTTAGTGACTGGGATATCAACACCAAGGACCTTGACAGGACCGTTTAGTTATCCTACAATACAGATTGGAACACAAACCTTAGGAGAATAGTTATGGCACGAAGCAAAGTTGGAATTAGCGGTAAGCAGATTATTGAATCTAAACCGAAGGGCACACGACAGGGTGAAGGGCAACATACAAAGTATGCTGCAACAAGTCGTAACAAAGCACGTAAAGCATATAGAGGACAAGGAAAGTAATGAAAGATTTACTGTTCATCTCACAGGATAAAGAGATGGCACTTATACAGGAGATGACATACAAGATTCAGATGTCAGATTGGGATATACACCCAAGTAAGACATGTTTTTTGTGTGTTTCTCCTGATTATTCTAGTATTGTCACCCAACATCTCTCGCATTCATTATCAATGGATCGGGAGATTTTTCATATTGAGGCAGTCAATGTGCCATTTCCTGATGAAGATATTACGAAGTATAGGATTGACTTTGAGATAAACCTTGCACAGTGGATATTAGAGTGGGATAACTTTGTATTATGTGAAGCAGGTGTTATCCGAGGAGGTAATTATACATGGATTACTGATTGTATTAAGAAGTATAATGATCTTTGTGGGAAGAATTATTATACGTTATCACTTTGTGAGAATATAAGTAGTAAATATAAGAGTGATCTGGTTTCACTATATTATGATGATACTGTGAAAGATTTACATTTCTGGTGGGAGAGACCGAATAATCACTGGGCATGAGTGCCGAAACCGAAAATCCGACTTTAAAGGGATAGTAACCCCTTAAAAAGTTCTAGATAACATCTAGCGGAGAAAAAGGATGGGATTATACCCAGTAGATAAAGGAAATGAATTTCTTGAAGAAGGTAAAACACTTATCACCGAACATGATAGTGAGAAGTACCTGAGACAGCACAGAAGGGCAAAGAAACGTGATGAACTATACGATCTACCAGAAGATCGTTTATCACGTCCCTGTGGCGGTTCTGGAGGGTTTGATGACTTTGTAGAGCGATGGCACGAGTGAATAAATAATTGCAGACTATTGCTGTGTATAGATGTCAACCTTTCAGACATTCAAGGATTTGAGTGTTACATTTAAGAAGCATCCTGTTACGAATGATCTAGTAACTGTAAAAGATAAAGCTGCTATTGTTCAGGCAATAACAGGATTGCTTCTTACAAGAAAGGGTGAAAGACCATTTCAACCAGAGTTGGGATGTGGTATTCAGAATATATTATTTGAACCATTAGATTTTGGTAGTGCTGGTATCATCAGATCTGAGATTCGTGATGTATTGAATCGTTATGAACCACGAATTGATGTAGATTCGATCAGATGTACACCAGATGAAATGAATAATGGGTATGAAGTTGAATTGACATATACTATTATTGGAAGAGATGATGCACCAATAGCAGTAGAATTCTTCTTAGAGCGTACACGATAATGCCATATACTCAGGTTGCAAACTTAGATTTTGAAGATATAAAAGATGCTCTAAAGGATTATCTTAGAGCACAATCAGATTTTACTGATTATGACTTTGAAGGATCAGCACTATCTGTGTTGATTGATACTCTTGCCTATAACACGTATTATACGGCATTTAACACCAACATGGTGGTGAATGAACTATTCATAGATTCTGCCACCTTACGAGACAACGTAGTAGCATTAGCGAAGCAATTAGGATACAGACCGAAGAGTATCACTTCACCTACTGCTTATATTTCGTTTACTGTAAATTATACAAATCCAACAACTGATACTGAGTTATTATTGAAGAAAGGAACGGGATTTATTGCCTCGTTTGATAATAACATCTATCAATATGTTGTATTAGATGATGTAAAGGCACAAGTTGTAAATCAGACTGCAGTATTTACAGATGTTCCCATTAGAGAGGGAACACAGATCACAAATACATTTGTAATCAATACTGCATTAAAATCACAGAGATTTATTCTAGATAACCAGAATATTGATACAAATACGATTAGAGTAAAGGTATTTCCTACTGGTGGATCATTCAACGAAGAATATTTGGTATCTGATAACATCTTAGGAGTAGATGGATTATCAAAGATCTTTTTCTTAGATGAGATTGATGATGAGAGATATGAGATTCTGTTTGGTGATGGTGTTATTGGTAAGAAATTAGATAATGGAGCAAGAGTAGAAGTTTCTTATATTACTACTGCAGGACCAGAGACAAATGGAGTAAAGACATTTGTATTCTCTGGTGTATTAGAGAATCCTGATGGTGTATCACCAAATTCATTTGATGTAACGATCAATTCCACTATTGCATCTTCTGGTGGTGAGGAGATGGAATCCATCAGTAAGATCAAGTTTAATGCACCAAAAACTTATGGTACGCAGAATCGTGCTGTGACTGCAAGTGATTATGATGCAATTGTACGTAATGTATATCCAGCAGTAAGTGATATCATTATCTTTGGAGGAGAGGAGCAAGATCCTCCAAGTTATGGTAAAGTCTTTGTTGTACTAAAACCAACAAATGCTGCATTCCTTACATCTATTACAAAGAATGAAATTATTGCAGAATTGAAGAAATTTGTTGTTGCTTCTATTCAACCAGAGATTTTAGATCCATCTATTCTCTATGTTGAACTGAGTAGCAAGATTTTCTATGACACGTCAATCACAGATCAGACTCCTGCTCAAATTAGAGACAAAGCAATTGGAGCAGTTCAGGATTATTTGAATACATCTAGTGTTGAGAAGTTCAACGGTAAGTTTAGGTATAGTAAAGTAGTAGGTGTTATTGATAATGCAGATCGTAGCATCACATCTAATCTTACATCTGTAACTATGAGGAAAGATTTCTTCCCTCAGTTGAATTCAACCTTCTATTATGAAGTATGTTTCCAGAATGCATTTGATGTAGATTGCGATGATCCAGTCCTTTCTACAACTGCATTTAGAGTTACTGAGTATCCCAATTTTGATGTGTATTTAGAAGACAGGGATGGCAAAATTGTCCTATATAGACTAGACCCTCTAACTGGTGAAAAAGTTGTTCTGAACAAAGAAATTGGTGATATTGATTACGCAAAAGGTGAAGTAAAATTATACAATTTGACTATTATTAAAGGCAGCTTTACAGACAATAGAATTTCAGTAAGAGTAAAACCACTATCTAATGATATCAAGGCACTTCGTGAAGTTTACCTTGATGTTGATGTTGCAAATTCAAGTTTCGTTGCTTACAAAGAGTAATTAGATGAACGTAAAGACCAAGAGAATTTCTACTCTTATTGAATCTCAACTACCCGAGTTCATCTCTACAGAGTATGAACTTTTTGGGAAGTTTGTTGAAAAATACTACGAGTCACAAGAAGTACAAGGTGGTACTTTAGATGTGATCAATAATATCCAAAAATATTTGGATATAGATTTTTATGAGAAAAATATTCTTAAGCAAAATGATTCTCTAGCTTCTTCTGTTACTTCATCAGATAAGACTATTACTCTAAATGATGCTTCTTCATTTCCAGAGAAGAATGGATATGTAAGAATTGGCGAAGAAATTATTTTTTATGCAACTAGAAATGACACTCAGTTGTTGGAGTGCTCTAGAGGAGTAAGTGGCAATACTACATTAGGAGATCTATACAATTCTTCTAGTTTTCAATCCACTATTGCAGAACCACATTCTGTTGGTGATACTGTATATAATATCAGCAATCTGTTTTTATATGCATTTGTAAGAAACTTTGAGTCGCAGTATCTTGCATCATTCCCAGAAAAATATCTAAAGAGTGATGTAGACAAGAGAACTCTGATTAAAAACATTCAGAAGTTCTACAAAGCAAAGGGAACAGAGAGTTCTATTCGCTTTATTTTCAATTCTATTGTTGCTAGGGATATTGAAAATGTTCCTACTACATACAATCCAAAAGATTTTACACTAAAGGCATCAACTTCCGATTGGGAAACTTCGTATTCACTCAAAGTGAAGTTGGTTTCTGGTGATGTTAATGATCTTATTGGTAACCAAATTATTCAGAATGATCCTACATTTGGATATGCATCTGCTATTGTAGATAATGTAAGGAATATTGGTGGAGAAGACGGCGAGCAATTATATCAAATTATATTAAATCCATCTACTGTTAATGGTAACTTTAGAGTATCTACTAGAACAAAATTAGAAAATCCTATTTCTGCAACTGCAACAGAGGGAGATAGAGTTACAGTAGAATCTACTTTAGGGTGGGGTAAGACAGGATCATTTGTAATTGGATCAGAAAGATTTTTCTACGATCAGAAAAACGCAAAGCAATTTTACATCAAGTCCAGAACATCATCTATTTCATATACAGCAGGTAAAGAAATATATGATTATTCTCCAGTAGTATCTGGAAATACTGAAATTATGGTGTTTGGTGTTCTTTATGATTTACAAAAGACTCTAAATCTACCATATTCATCAGTAGGTGATAAGATTGAAAAAACTGAGTCTGGATTTACTACGAGGGATCGTATCATCACAGATCCAGTATCAGGAGCTCTGAGATGGAAAATTAATGATGACAACTCTTCACCAGTCATTCAAACAAATCCAGCACTACAATCTCAAGTAAATAAATTTATTGCAGAAGTTTCTGCAATATATGAAGACGATCAATACTACTATATTTGTTCATCTGGATATCCATCATATGATATATTGTCGTCTTCAGTATCTGCAACTTTAGAAGATCCAAAGAATCTAAAGGTAATCAGAAAATCCCCAATTGAAACTACCGAGATATACGAGACTCCAGCAAATGATGTTGGTGTTTTTGTTGATGGTACACTAGCATTTGGTTATAAGGATGAAGACTTTGTAAGTTATGGAAATATTGTAAAAACAAATGTTACTTCAAAAGGTAACGGATATGTAAATCCTCCATTTGTTCTTATCAATAATGTTCCTGGAAAAGCAGAGTCCTCACTTTTAGGAGAGACTGTAGGTTCCATTACTATTACAAATAACGAAATTTACACAGAAAATCCACAAATTACAATAACTTCTGGAAGAAATGCCGTAGTGAAGGCAGTAGTTACTCGTGGTCAAATTACAAGCTTAGTAATAGAAAATCCAGGAGAATATTATTCAAGTCCTCCTTCTATTGTTATTACTGATACAAATGGCAAAGGAAGATTTGCAGAATATGAAGCTATAGTTTCTAAAGATGGTCAGATTGTTGATTTTACTCAGATAAGCACAGGAAGACTATATGGAGCAAGTACTGTAGAAGTTACTGTTGTTCCACAGGGTTCAGGTGCTACTGCAAGTGCAGAAATCAAAAAGTGGATAAAAAATAGATACAAAAAGAACCAGTCTTCACTTGACACAGCAAATGGTTATGTTTTCAACTTCTTCAACAAAAAGCAATATGGTATTGTAGCAAATCCATTAAAGCTTAGAGCATTAGTTGGAGATAACCTCAATAGTTTATATCAAGAACCATCTACAAAAACTCATTCAAAAATACTTGGATATGCATATGATGGCAATCCAATATATGGACCATTTGGATATTCCGAACCTGGAGATCCATCATCTTCTATTGCCAGATTAGAATCTGGTTATACTTTGAATAGTTCAAGACCTAATGGACCTTCTGTATCTCAGTACCCATTAGGAACCTTTATTGATGACTATACTTGGTCTCAGACTCAGGAAACAGGAAAAACTCGTTTAGATAAGAATAATGGAAGATTTTGTGTAACTCCAGATTATCCAGAAGGAACTTATGCATACTTCATTTCAACTAATTCTTCAAATGCTCCAACCTTCCCATTTATTATAGGAAAGAATTTTTATTCTCTTCCTATAAGTTCTAATTATGATTTCTCAATCTCACAAAATGATATTCCAACAAATAGCAAGAGATTGAATGCCAACAACATTAGTGCTAATGGTTATGGTTCTCAAGCAACAATTCAATCAATCACCAAGGGTTCTATATCATCAGCATTAGTTGAAGATTCACCAGAAACATTCTCAGTTGGGTCTCAATTAGCATTATCTACTACAGGTGGTGGAGAAGGTGCCGCAGCCTCCGTAAGTAAAGTTTTTGGAAGAAATGTAGAAGCGATTGAAAGTGTACAAAATAAAGTTGTACAATTAAAGACAAAATCTCAAATTTATTTCTTTGAAGGTGACACAATCACTCAAGAAAATACTGGTGCTACTGGTGAAATATATGGTAATTCGTTTAGCACAGATCAAGTATTATTGAGAACAGTTACTGGTAATTTTAATCTTACCGATAGAGTATCCTCTAATACAAATGTATTGAATGTTATTGTAGATAAACAATCTGAATTTACGAAAGGTGCTGTAATAAGTCTTTTTGATGGAATTGATACTATTATTGCAACTGGTGAAGTATTAGAATCAGTAAACGATCAAAACTCGGTAAAAGTAAAAGTATTATCTGGATCATTTATTATTGATGAAGACTATATTATTTCTAGTAGCGTAGGATCTGACACTCCTGGATCTAGAATTATTTCTATCATATCACTAAGTGAAAATATTGAATTATTCTCCAAGAAAGAGAATATTGCACTAGTAAGAACTACAGATAATCATAATCTAGACATAGATGATCTGGTAGATATTGAAGTAACTCCTGATGACCTAGTAACAGAAACTACTTATTATGTAAGAAAGAAAAAGTATCAAACTGTCCAACTAGAAACTCCAAAGTATGATTCTAGTATAAAAGATACTGGTATTGGAAGAATTGATACTTTAGTTAGTGGAATTGATTATGCAGCATCTACTTTTGGTGGATCTACATTTACCGATGTTGAAGTTTTATTCTCAAATCCAGAGTTATCAAGAAATTCAGTAGGTCAAACAGTTGGTGTTTCTTCGGACTCTGTTATTGGTAATGAAGATGGTCAAAATAACGCAAGAGCAACTGTAGTTGTTGGTAATACAAAAGTAGTAAGTGCTTATAATGAAGCTATCAATACAATAACTATTGATGATGCATCTGATATTTTTGTTGGGACTAATATTCGTGGAGAAAATATCGCAGATGGAACTACTGTTCTATCTGTTGATACTACGACAAATGTAGTTACATTAACTAATCTAGATGTAGATTTCCCAATTACTGGCGTTGTTTCATCAGTTGTTTTCAATCCAGGTGTTGTAACATCCGTAACAATAACATCCAAAGGAAAAGATTATAGAAGAGGCGATACCGTATCATTCAAAGATTCTGACTTAGATAAGGGCACAGTACCAAATAGCAGAGATTATCTTGCTATTGTAGATCATGTTGGATTCTCAAGATCAAATGCGGATTTATTTGTTGCAGATGTAAGAGAGGTATCTGCCGATGATTTGATTCAAATTGGAGCAGAAATAGTAAAAGTTGTTTCTGTAGATAGTCAGACTAATAAATTAGTTGTTTTGAGAGGTCAAAACAATACTAATGCAACAGATCATTTTAATGGCACAAATATTGGTTTTGCACTTCCTGAATATAGATTTACGATTGGTTCTCAATTGAATGGAGCAAATCAAGAAGATCCATTTGTAGTATCTTACGAAAGAGAAACACAAACTCTGACTCTATCATATAACTATGGCGTTTCTAATGTAAATCAAGTTCAAACAAATTCTCTATTTGTTGACAATAGTGTCCCAGCTAAAAGAGTCAAAGTAAATAAACTGATTAGAATTTCTAATAGATTTGAGTACTCAAAAGATAATGCTACCTTTAGCATTCTTCAGAATCTAGATCTACAAAGAAAATATTTGTATAAGTTTGATACAAGTCATTTTTCTATGGCAAATACTTACTTAGAGTTCTCTCCAAGTAACAATAGAAATATTATTGCAGTAGATAGTTTTAGATCAAGTGTAGATCCTGGCAATTCTGGATCTTTCATTAAACTAAAACCAGGAGAAGATTTTATATACTTCTATGGGACAACGCTAAACAACGATTCTGTTATTGATAATTTTGGACTTATAGACTCTGCTTCACAAAAAGTGGAGTACACAAGATACTATTTCTTTGACAAAAATAATGACGTAGACGTTAATGAAGGATTTTTCAACATTACTCAAGATCCTTTACAGGGACAAAAGAAAGTAATATTCATTACTGATACGGGATTTGCGTATGATTATTCTATAGCACCACAATACGATGGTTCTGGAGAGATCAAATATACCACTTCAAATCCCTCTGCGATCGGAAAAATAAATTCTATCAAGATTGATAATGTTGGTAGAGACTATGATTCAATCCCTTCCGTTATTGGTGTTAGACCAACTGCATCATATGAAGCTACTTTAGACCTTTCATATGATCCTATAGGTAATAAAATTACCGCAGTTTCTGTTGCTGATGGTGGTTCTAATTATGTGAATGCAAAAGCGGTTATTACTGGCAATGGATCAAAAGCACAGATAGATCTTTTTGTCAAAGATGGTGTAGTTATTTCTGCGGATCTTAAGAATGGAGGAGTAAACTATACAGAAAAACCAACCGTAAAAGTAGTAGAATCTTCAACCAAAGTTTATTTACAATCAAAGAATATTGGTTTGCCAGAGAGAATAAAGGTAGAGAACAGCGGATTCTTGTTTACAAATGACCACACCATTCTTAGAGATTATTCTTCAAGCATCATACTTCTACTAAAGGATTTTCCTGAAAATGCATTTTCATTTGGAGAAAGAGTAGTAGCAGAAAGTAATGGTATTGTTTATGCAACTGGTCGTGTATCTAAAAATGGATGGAAAAATGGAAGCAACATTCTAAAACTTGTGAATGTAACTGGTGAATTCATAAGAGGATTTACTATCAAAGGATCTGCCAAGGGCAATACAGCGAAGATTGTTGATGTTGCTACTTCTAAATTTACTCCAAATATCAGATCTTATTATGATAATATTGGTTCTTATACTTCTGATAAAGGTAAACTGAGTGCAAATTCACAAAGAATAACAGACTCATTCTTCTACCAAGACTTTTCATATGTCATAAAATCAAAAACTCCAATTGAAGTATGGAGAAATCTCATCAAAGAGACTACTCACCCAGCTGGATTTAAACTATTCGGTGAAGTAATAGTAGAATCTTTTGGAGAGAGCAGAGTAAGAAATACATCGTCAAGCAATTTTACTATTATTAACCTAGAACCAAAGAGTGTTTTGAATCTCTCCACAAAGAGAACCTTGAAGCAATCTTTTGTAAGTCTCAACAATCTTAATGAAGAGTATGGATTGGGATCAGTTTCTGTTGATAATCAAAGTAATGCTGAGACTTATTCAACAGAAATTATATTGGGTACTGCTTTTGATGGAGAATATGATCCAGATACTGGAAAGGTTGTTGGTACAAAAACTTTCAGTTTGATTGATAAATCAACTGGTCTTGCAATTGCACCATATAATGAAGAACAATTATTGATTACGATTGATGGTGTTATTCAAGAGCCTGGTATAGCATATACAGTTTCTGGGTCTAGCATTACATTTGCAGATGCTCCATTAGGCACTCGTGTCTCAGAAGGTCAAACAATACCAGCACAATCTTTCTATTGCAAGTCTTTCAGATTCAAGTCAGATACTCTAAATCAGCAGTATCTTAGAAAAGCTAGAAACTTCTTCCAGAGAAATGGAAGATGGTTGGATGCAGCAAATCAAGTTAGATTCAATAAAGATTTTATTGCAGAAGAATCTATTGGATATGTAATTGATAAGTATCCAAATGTTCCATGGAATATCTACAGATCTAAGTGTATTAGAGATATTAGATTTGTTATTGATGCATATGAACATGATTTAAGATTTGGCGGAAACTTCAAATCAATCTTCTCTGCAGAGTCTTATTATACTGGAAATGTATTAGATCATATCAACGAAGAACTTACAGAGACCTTAGATGCGTTCAAATATACAGCAAAATTGTGCTCTGCTGCTGCCAGAAACTGGGATTATACAGTAACTAATGCTGTATTTACTTCTGCATCTGACATAGTAACAGTTCCATCTACATTTGGAATTGTAGTTGGAATGAATGTCAGTAGTGGTACACAACTACCAGAAGGAACTGTTGTATCGGAAATTATTAATGATACTCAAGTAAGACTATCAAATGCTGCTAGATCTGGAGCTGGACTTAGTGCTTTGATTGTTGGTCCAACAGAAACCGTTACCATAACACAAGATGAAACTTATGCTGGTGTTTTGAACGCTGGAGATTTGAATGTTGGCGTTGATCCTGTTCCTGTTGGAGCAGTTACGCTAACTTCGGTTGATTCTATTCAGTCAATTCCACAAGCAACATTCTCTTTCAGTAAGATAAACAGCGGAACTTTCTATGATGCTTCTAACCTTATTGAAAGAAATAAAACATATATCCAAGAAGAGACTCTAGGATGGGTAAAAAATGAGTATCCTGCTCTAATAATCCCAGATGAAACCAAGTGCAAGAGAGATACTGGATATCTAGTAGATGCAATAGTGTATTCTCTAAGATATGGTGGGACGCAAGAGATAATTGATTTCGCAAAAGCATATTACGATGGTAATAACGTTAAGTTTATCAATAATGAACTCACAGAATCTGTAGACGCTTTCCAATATGCTATTGGTTTGATGGTTCTTTCTATGAGAGGAGAACTACCTGCAGGTACATATACATCCGCAGTTCCTTTCTATGATTCAAATATTTTTGACGATTCAAATGATATTCTACCAAAATGTTTCCAGGTAGAGTCAGCTTTGAATGCATACTCTGGAATAATTGAAACTCTCCTTTTACAGGGTATCAACCTTATTCAACCCGAACCAGAAAACAATCAGAGAAGGGGCAACTGGACAAATCTAAGAACATATTCAAACTATAACATTATACCAGATCCATTACTTCTAGATGAAGAATGCTCTGATGTTGAGTCTTCACTAGTATCTCTATATTCTGGTATTGAAACTGTTCTTACTTCAGGTGTAGGTGCTGTACAAAAAACAAATCCAGATTATATTGATGGAGAAAATACTGATTTTGAACTCTTCTATGAAGATGGATCTATTGTAAAAACTAACGAGACTGAAGACTTACTAGTCTTTGTAAATGGTGTTCTACAATTACCAGGAACATACGATATCATTAGGTCAGAAGATCAAAATACTTCCGATACAGTTTCATTCTCTTCGCCACCAATATGGGCACAAGAAGAAAATACAATAACCGTACAAGAACCAATTGCGGTAGATAAAACTTTTGTAGTTAGAGTTGGAAGTTATGAAACTCTAACTATAAACAACGAAAGAATTTCTATCAAGAAAACAGGTCCATTCCTAATGTTTGATAGGGAGACTAGATCTATCAGAGGTATTGATGATAGCAAATACGCTTATGTGTTTATAGATGGAGTTTTACAAAGAGATCAAAGTTCGTATAATATTAATGGAAACACGATAACCTTTACAGAACCACTAAGATCTTTTACTTTACCAGATGGAACAGAGGTTTTACAGAGAGTTGATATTTTAGTTCTGTATGGAAGAGATCTAGAGAAAGAACTTACTTTCTATAACTTTGAACCAGATACTTACTACAATAGAATATCTTTGAGAATTTCTGATAGTAGTCAAGATAAGACTACTTTATTGAATATAAAATCTTTCTTTAATTCTTTATTCCCTGACAATTACCCAATCGTTTCTTCTAGAAATGGAGCATATCTTTTTGAGCAAAATTCTGATACTGGAAATATTTCTAGTATTGGTAAAATTATAAGAATTGATGATTTTGTCAATTATTTTGATGTTACGTTGTTGGGTAATAACGTCGTTGATTTAGATCCAAATGGTACTTATATAATTTCACCTAATGGTAGATTAGATAATCCAGATCTGTTCTTGTTTACAAGAACTCAAGATCTTTCTATAGAATATACGTATTTCCGAGGTGATAATGATCTTAGAAAGTTAGTACGAGATGAAGCATTTAGAACAAAATCTTTATCAAACTTGCAAGTTAATGATACTGTAAAAATTGATGGCGAATCTAATTACAGAAAGATTACAAGAATTCCAGAATTTGTCCATCTAAAAGATTTTAGACACGAAAAAGAAGTGTCTAATCAAATTTATGGTAAGGTTGGTGCAACGAATTATAATGGGTTTACTTATGGAACTGGTCTTGGAGTTACAGCAAATATTGAAAATGGTTCAGTAGTTTCTCTTGATTGGAATAAGAGAGATATACAATTATTTGTTGATAACGATATCAAAGATAAAGAAACTGCTACTGGTTATTATACTCCACCAATATTGAATTTCATCCCAGTAAATGAAAATGGAGGGGGAGCACAGGCTGAGGTATTGGTAGTCAATAAGAGCGTAGTTGATATAATCATCACAAATCCAGGATCTGGTTACACAGAAGCTCCTAAGGTTGTAGTTTCCAGAAGATATAAGAGAGTAAAAGAAAATAGAAAGATTGATTATATTACTTTCTTTAGCATTAGTCCAAGAATTGAAGTAGATGATCTAATTGTTTTTACTTCAGTTAGCGGTACTGATACAGAGGGTATTAATACTATTACTTCGGAAGCTACGTTGGGGTTTGGTCGAGATACTACGGTAGAAAGACAAATTACCGAAATAGTACAAGTACAAGATGTAGTAAGTATTAGTTCTACGTCAACAACAAATAAAATTATAATAATAGAACCATCAGTAATAGAAGATTCTATTGTAAGTATTGAAAAATCTATAGAATCCATAATAGAATCTGATGTTAGCATAGTAACTTCCATTCATAACAAGACTGTATCAAAACAAAGTACTTTTGTTGGTGCAGTTGATAAGTTGTATGATGGTACATATCCTAATGATTTCTATACGCAAAATATTCTAGGAAATAGACTTGTTACATTAGAATCATTCAAGTTTATTGATTATGGATATTCAAATGTCTCGGAAGTTACAATTGAAGAATACTCCGCATTATATCCAGAATTGACAATTGAAGATTTTGATAATCCAGATACTCTCAAAGTTTCACCATCCAAGTCTCGTAAATATATTTCTGGATATCCATCTATCAATAATTTTGGATCTATGATCACTCAAGGATTTGATTTTAATATTGGAGATACTGTTCTTTATACGGACACTTCTGCTTTCCCATCTGAAGGAGAACTGCTAGTTGGCGATGAAATAATCTCATATACATCCAAACTATCCGATCGTTTATTGGGAATAACCAGAGCTCTTAATGGAACTATAGAGCAGAATCATTCTGCAGGTGATTATATCAGAACGTTCTGAATTCAAACGTTATAAATAAATCAGAAATTGTAAAAGAGTCTTATAAATGCCTGCCATCATTTCAGATAAGTTTAGAATTTTTAATGCGAAACAATTCATAGAGTCTTTCAGTGAAGGTAGTAGTGATACTAGCGATGAAAGAAGCAGATTGTATTTCTTTGTTGGTCGTCCACAAAGATGGGATGCGTATTTAGAAATCTATAGTCAAAACGCAACTGCTTTTAACGAAGGTGACGAAGTATATGTTGGAACATCATATCTCTCATCTACCTTCAAAGGAGTGGTCAGAGAAGTTTATACAGATAGTCTTTTACTTTATAATGTTAATGGTGCTAGTGGAGTTTCTAGCGTACCAACTCCAGGTTCAACCCTAAAAGGATATTTGGGTGGATCAGACACAGGAGCTACTGCTAAAACAGGCATCTATCGTTATGGAACTGAGGAGTTTCCAACAGTTCCCGAAGATAATCAAGATGAAAAATTTGAAGTCTATGATGATCTGATTGCAGCAAAGAGAATTACGGATCAGTATGTAAGATCTGTGATCAGAAGATATAATTGGCAAGTGAATACCACATATGATATGTGGAGACCAGATTATGCTCCATCTGGAACTGGTAGAACAGGCAATCTAACTGCTACTGGTCAATCATCTATTGCTGATGCTAAGTTCTATGTAATGAATGCTCAGTATGAAGTTTGGAAGTGCATTTATAACGGAACAAATCCAGCAAATCCAAATGGGCAATTATCAGTTAACGAACCCACAACCACAGACCCTGGATATGTTGGCGCTACAGGGTTGCTTACTCTTGGAGCGTATACTTGGAAATACATGTATACTATTCCAACAGATGATGTTCTAAGATTTCTTTCATCTGACTTTATGCCAATTGTATCTGCTACAGATGCAACTAGAATCGCAACGGAAGGTATAGCAGTTCCAGGTGCTATTGATGCATATTTGATTGAAGATGCTGGATCTGGTCTTCCTGCTGACGGAACTTACTATGCTCCTGTTGTTGGTGATGGTACTGCCGCATACGCTACGATTACTATTGCATCTGGCGCTGTTACATCTGTAACTGTTGGTGGTCGTGGTCAAGATTATACTTATGGAGAAATTTTCCTCAAGACAGGAACGGGTTCTGGTGCAACTGCATATGGACTATTCACAAATTCTGCTTTAACTAGTGCAGCAACTGTTGGTGCTGGAGCAACTGGTAAGATCAAAGTCATTATTCCTCCACAAGGTGGTCATGGTAGTGACATGGAACTAGAACTAAATGGCAAGAGAGTAATGGCGAATATTCGTCTTACTTATGCAGAAGGTTTTGGTGACTTCCCTGTTGACAACGACTTCCGTAGAATTGGTATTATCAAAGATCCATACGTAAATGGAACTACTACTTATGCTACAACAGATACTCTAAATGGATTGACTGCACTAAAGATTGATAGTGCTGGAGCAGATTATACCCCAGATGAAGTTGTAACTCAAACAGTTACTGGAGGAATTGCAAAGGGAACTGTTGTTTCTTGGACTCCAGATGCTCCAGGAAGTTTTAGTGGTATTCTAAAAATCTTCCAGTCACCAAGATATCACAAAGATAATGGTGTTGTAAGAGCATTTGAAAATGGTCCTGCTACTGTTGATGGAGAAGATTCTTTAGCATCAGGAACTGTTGATTCCTCATATAATGCTTCTGAAAACAATGATCCAATTTCTCCATTCTTTGGAAACTTTGCTAGCGGCATTTCTCAGCCCGAAATTGATAATAATTCTGGAGATATCATATACATAGAGAATAGAAGATTAATCACAAGAGCTGCCGACCAGATTGAGGATATCAAACTAGTTATTGAGTTCTGATTAACCTGCTTATATCAATAAAAAAGTAGATAGAATCACAAAATGCCACAGAAGACTAACCTCAATGTAGATCCCTACTTTGACGATTTTGATCCGTCTAAAAATTTCTATAGAGTTCTTTTTAGACCTGGATATTCTATCCAAAGTAGGGAACTCACTTCCTTGCAATCTATTTTACAAAATCAAATAGAGAGCTATGGAAAGTTCCAATTCAAACAGGGAGAGCTTGTAGTACCTGGAGAGGTTGGTCTTAATAATAGACTAGACTACGTAAAGCTGTCATCAGTTTCCGAAGTGGCAGTAAATGTTAATGGCGAGATAACGTATCAGAAATATGATATCAAGCAATTAGTAGGACAAAAAGTTCAGGGAATTACCTCGGGTGTTGTTGCTACTATTGTCACAGCAGAATATTCAAATCCTTCAGAAGCAGATACTCTTTTTGTAAATTATACAAATAGTGGCGATGCTGCAGATGAAGCAACTTTTAGACAAGGAGAAACTCTAGAAGTAGTTGATGGTGTAAATACACCTCTATTGGTCGTAGGAACAGATGGCAGCGTTCTTCCTACTTCTATTACTATAACAAATCCAGATACTGGTGAGACTACAACAAAGTTGAGTCCAGCGATGGGTTTTGCTTCTGCTGTCAAGGTAGAAGAAGGAATTTATTTTGTAAATGGATTCTTTGTAAGAAATAGTGAGCAACTATTAGTAGTTAATAAGTATTACGATAGACCATCTGCAAAGGTTGGATTTAGAATATCTGAATCTATAGCAGCTGCAGAAGATGATAATTCTCTATACGATAACGCAAGAGGATTCTCAAACTTTGCTTCACCTGGAGCAAATAGACTGAAGATTACACTAGATCTTCAAAAGTATGGTTATACAGAATCAACTGATAACAATTTTATTCAGTTACTCAAGATCAAGTCTGGTGTAATTGAGAAGAAGATCAAGAAGGCAGATTATACTCTTATTGAAGATACTCTAGCTAGAAGAACTTTTGATGAGTCCGGAGATTATGTTGTACAGGATTTCTCTATTGATATTAGAGAGTATTATCAAAAAGATGGCAATCTAGGATTTTATAATCTAAACAGGGAAACAAATACTGTAAATGATATTCCTGTAGTAGAAGCAGAAAGAAAGATGGTTGCTTCTGTAGGTCCTGGAAAGGCTTACGTTAGAGGATATGAAATTGTAAATAAAGAGACTAAGTTTCTTGAGGTAGATAAAGCAAGAGATACGATTGAAAGAGACAATATTACCATCAAAGGTAAAGGTCTAGTAGACTTCAAGATTTCAAACGTTTATGGATCAGTTCCTCTAAATGCAGATGGCGCAGAGTTGACTGCATATCCAAACGTTTTTCTATATTCCACATTTAATGATTCCAGTATTGGACTGAATTCAAAAGCGTCTGAAGGAGGGTACAAAAATACAATTTCCAGAAGAGGTGAAGAATATGCATACTCTTCAGAGGGAGTAACTTTTAGTAATGAAGATATTGCTATAAGAACGATTTACATAGAGCAAAGAGATACTTCATTTACTTTTGGTGATATTACAAATTTAAATTTCGAGACTGAATTAGGAACCTTATGGTTTAGAAAAACAGAAGATACCGTAGATTCTTTCCGTTCTATTGCGTGGTCTATTGTAAAGAGACCAGAAATTGATGGTACAGGAACTAATGATTACTTAGAACTTACTGTTTATGGAAGAAAAGATCAATTAGATGCTTATCTAAAAGAATATAATGAAAATGATAACCTAAAAGAAACTAAAATCTTCAGAGATAGAAATCAAGCTATTAGTCCAACTGGTCAAGAATTTGGTATTGTAAGAGATTACAACAATTCATTTACTCCATTAGTAGGTGTAGCAAAACCAAAGAACTTCTATTTCAGAGATCTTCCATCAGGATTCAACCCAAATAATGACAAGGTACTATCTGGATCTAATTTTGATGATGCCACTTTCTCACTATCATACTTCAATCCAGTCTTCTTCACTAAACTAACTCTAGATGCCCCTGTAACACTAAACACCTTTATAGCAGGAAAATATATTGTAGGAACGAAAAGCGGCGCTTATGGGGTCGTAGAGGGTTCTCCAAACGGGTTCTATTCTTATGGTGATACTCTATTCGTAAAAACCCTATATGGTAACTTTATTCCTGGTGAAACTATCTTTGACGAAGACAATAATGTAAGAAGAATTGCAAATGAAAATACCATTTCTCATTTTGTTGTAACAAGAAGAGGTAGTGGATATACTCAAAGTGCTACACAGATTTCGGTTGATGGTGTCTCATACGATGCATCAAAGATTTCTGTTGGTGTTGATAATACTGGTGCTCTTTACAAAGTTACGGTTGCCAATAGAAATGCGTTATTGCAAACCTATGCAAATCCTCCAGCAGTAACAGCAAAACTATCTTCTGGAGATCCAACTTCAGAAGCAGAAGTAATTGCAGTATTGTTTAGAAATACTGTACTTACTTATTCTCCAGAAAATATTAAGTCTTTCTATTCGGTATTTGGATCTGGAAATGCAAACAGATTTACTGCAGATGCTGAGCTCAGCAAAGAAGAATACTCATTCATCGATCAAGTAACATCATTTACTTTCTCTGGAACACAGGGATATAAATTCCTTGAGTGTAATGGATTTGGTGACGATGGATCAAATTATGTAAAGCAAGGAGATCTAATTCAGTTTACAGATTCAACTGGAATTGTAAATAGATCTATTGTTCAATACGCAACCAAGTCTCTAGGTACAAAGAGAGTAAGAATTTATTTGGATTCTGCTTTACCAAAGGATGTACTAAACTCATCTGTTGTTAGAGTAAGACCAAAGCAATCAAATACAACAACGTCAACTCTGATTTTCCCAACAGGAAGCAGACAAGTAAAATCTCTAATCAAAGATGTATCTGATTCTAAATTCAAGTATTACTTCAGAAGAGATTTTGTAACTACTGGATCTTCAAGTGGAGGTAATCTAACATTTGCTGCTCAATTACCTTTCGGAACACAGAGATTTGTATCATACACAAAAGAGAATTACGTATTTACTGTTCTGAATAAAGGAAGTTCAGATGTAGTCAATAATGGAGATATTGTTTATATTGATGAAAGTTATGTCAATATAAACACATCAACTGATTCTACGAGTGGTCTTACTTCTGGAAGTATTACTCTAACTCTCCCTTCCGATTTCTTTGGTGATATTGCAACTGGATTCCCAACTCTGAAACTTACTGCTACTTTAGAAGTTTCTAAAGCAAAACCAAGACTAAAAACTTCAATTGCAAATAAGAGAATTGTAATTACTGCTGCTGGAGATAGAGTTGTTCCTCTACGTGGTTATGATTATGACACAGCAGATACAGAAGTATTTACTTACTCCGATGTTTATAAACTAAGATATATCTACGAAGGTGGAGCAAATCCTCCAGTAGTAGACTCAGATGGTGTTTTGATTAGTGGTAATGATATTACTAGCAGATTTACTTTTGATGATGGTCAGAGAGATACATTCTATGATGTTTCTAGAATTGTACTAAAACCAGGATTTGATCCTCCTATCGGTCAATTAGTAGTTGGGTTTGATTACTTTGATCATTCCCAGGGAGATTTCTGCACGGTAGATTCTTATTTACATGAAGCTGGCGTTGGAGAACAAGAAATTCCAGCATTCAATTCTTCTGTATTTGGTAACGTTTCTCTCAAGAACGTAATTGATTTCAGACCTAAGGTTGATTCTAATTCAATCGTAACAGGATTCCAAGATACATCAATACTTTCACAAACAAATGCTTCCAGTTTTGCAGGTCCAGGAGGAATTGCAAGCAGCACTCCTGCTATAGATTCCAATTTAGAATTTACGATTTCATTTAGCGAAACACAATATCTTGATAGAATTGATGGCGTCTTCCTAACCAAGAAGGGAGAGTTTGCTATTAAGGAAGGAAATTCCTCGCTAAATCCAGCAAAACCAGAAACTATTGATGATAGTATTCCTCTATATTACATCTACGTTCCAGCTTATACCAATACAAGCAAAGACGTAAAGATTATTCCAGTTGACAATCGTAGATATACGATGAGAGATATTGGAAAACTTGAGAAGCGTATTGAGCGTCTTGAGCATTATACAACTCTAAGCATTCTTGAGCAACAAGCTCTGAATATGCAAGTAAAAGATGAGATTGGTCTTGATAGATTCAAGAGTGGTTTTATCGTAGATAACTTTGAATATCACAAGGTAGGCAATCTAAAGTCTATTGACTATGAGTGCTCTATTGATACGCAGCAATCTGTATTGAGACCTCAGGTAAAAGAAGATTCAATTTCTCTCAGAGAAGTATTTACTACAAATGATGAGAGATCTATATACGGTTACACAAATAATAATGGTATTGTAACTTTACCGTATACAAATCTTGAGTTAGTATCAAATCAATTTGCTACTAAAACTATCAACCCAAATCCATTTGTTGTTATTCAATATGCTGGCGATGGTGAATTATTCCCTCAAGTTGATACATGGTATGATAGTTCAATTCAACCAATTGTTGTTAACGACAATACTGGACTATTTTCAATTTTCTCTGCTAAGTCAAATGCTGAGGAGGCATTCTCAAGCATCTACAATAGTTCAATCATCAATTGGATAGGTACAAATAGAACATTCTTCAATATTGATCCTCTTACTCAAACAGATAGTGAAAAATCATCTGCAAATGTAGATCTTGCTCTTGTTTCAAGTAGTTCAAATATCACACCACAAAACTATGAGTTGGCACAAGGTGTAGGAAAAACTACAATCGGTAACAAGTCCGTAGCAAATTCGTTGCAGTTGTTTGCCAGAAGTCAGGATGTAAAATACGTTATTAGAAGAATGAAACCAAAGACTCAGGTCTTTGTGTTCATGGAAGGTAAAGATATTGGAAGATGGGTTGTCCCTGATTCTAGATTTACTGGTATTGCTGGAAATTCTCCATCAGCATTTGGAAGATCTGTAATCACAGATGAGAATGGTAATGCGAGTGGCATTATTATTATTCCTGGTGGATATCCTCCAGTAGAAGGAACTCCTTGGACTAATGATATTCAAACTGTTTTATACGATACGAATACTGATCAACTAAGATTCCCAACTGGAGTGAAGACTATTAGATTTACATCAAGCTCTGTAAATGCTAATAAAGATGAAGTAGATACATATGCAGAAGTAAAATATTATGCATCTGGAATTCTTCCAGAAAATCCAAGTTCTATTATTTCTACTAGACCTTCATACTTCAAGGCAAATGAAGGAATTCAATTAGCAGACAGCAATACAGATATTGAAGTAAAACCAAATCCATTAGCACAAACATTCAAGATTGAAAATTATCAAGGTGGTGTATTTGCTACTGGAGTTGACTTGTTCTTCAATAAGAAGAGTTCTACTATTCCAATTAGAGTTTATCTAACTAATGTAGATCTAGGTAAACCATCCAAGAATATTGTTCCTGGAACTGAAAGCGTATTGAATCCCGAAACTAAGTTGAAAGTATTTGCTAGTGGCAATCTTTCAGTCAAGCAAGGAGAACTTGTAAATGGTGCTAAGTCGGGAGCTTCTGGTCCTCTAGAAAAGATCTTTGATAGAAGCAATATTGAGGTAGTTCCTCTATCAGATGGAACATATAATCTGACAAATGAGCAAGTATATACATTTGTTCTATCTAATCATAATGGTAAGACATTTGTTCAAGATGAGCAAGTCAATACAAATTCTCTAACAGTATACAATAATAAAAATTCAACAAATCTAACTCTAAAGATTGCTAAAGATTCTGGAAAAATTTCAGAACTTGTTATTGATTCCACAGGATCAAATTATGAAGGCGCTATTCTAACTATTGAGAGTCCACAACTTCCTGGTGGAAGCACAGCAGCTGCTGTTTGTAAAGTATCTGGTGGAAAAATTTATGCTACAGAGATAACTCTAAGTGGTAGTGGTTATACAGAAAATCCTTCGGTTGTTATTAGAGGAGTTGGATCTGGAGCAGCAGGAGCAGTTGTAAAAGCAAATATTGAAATTAATAGTCCTGCAGTTTCCATGGGTGTTGCAGTTGACGACTTTACCAATTTTGGAACTTTCAATTCGGTAACTCCAACCAACTTCAAGTTCAAGCATCCAGTTTACTTACAAAATAATATTCAATATGCTCTTGTCGTAGAAACAGACTCTACCGATTATATGATGTGGGCGTCTAAACTTGGCGATCCTGATATTGCAACAAGTGTAACAGTTACAACACAACCTGCTCTAGGTTCTCTTTATAAGTCCCAGAATATTGATAATTGGACAGAAGATCTGTTTGAAGATGTCAAGTTTACTCTATACAGAGCAGAATTTGATATTAGTAGAACAGCAGAATTATTCTTGAAGAATGATCCTCTTGGATATGAAAGATTATCAGTAGATCCTTTTGAGACTTCTGCTAGATCAGATTCAACTGCAACTTCTACGTTATTCAAAAATAACAATACCATTCTGAGAGTTTCTCACAAGAATCATGGTTTTGAGGGTGGTGGTAAGTCCTATGTATTCTTTGATAATGCAAGAGATGTTGGAGGAATCACAAGTTCCGTTTTGAATACAAATCTATTTGAAGTTACCAATTCTGGTATTGATACTTACGATATTCAAGCTCCCAATAGAGCAGGTAGTAGCGTATTCGGTGGCGGCAGTTCAGTAATTGCTTCTTACAATAGAAAGTATGAAAAACTATATGCCCAAGTAAATTATATTCAATCAGAAGGAACAACTATCAATTCATTTGTAAAGACAACTAATATCATTCCTGTTGATTCTTCAACTCAAAATTATACCTCTTATTCAGTTTCAAATTACGAAAAAACTTTCTTGAATGAAGAGCAATTCTTCAACAATCAAAAAGTTATAACTTCAGAGATCAATAGCACACTCAATAATATTGATAGTTCTTTGGGATATAGAGTAGAGTTATCATCAAATGTTTCATATCTATCCCCCGTAATTGACGTTGCATCATCTTCGGTGAAAACATATTCCAATAGAGTAGAAAATTCTAAAGGTAAAGAAGATCGTTATGGCAAGAGATATCAAAAGTTATCATTCTTCCCAGTATATTCGTTTGCGATTTCTGGCAATGGTGGAGTTGATGTCGCTATAAATCAGTCTGTTGAAGGAATTACTTCAAAGGCAAAGGGAGAAATTATTAAGTACTCTGATAATACTGTATGGGTTAGACTAACAAGTATTAGTTCTTTTGAAGCTAATGAAGAGTTATTCTTCTCTTCACAATCTCAGTTGAATAACGCATTCTACAATCCCAAGTATTTTGGAGGCGATGATAATGGTCAGATAGTTGCAATTTCTGCCTTTGGTTCTACAGAGATAGTTCCCAACTTTACTGTTGGTTCAACGATTGTTTCTCTAAATCCAAGTGATGTAACTATCAAGTATGAAAATAAAATTTCAGGAAAGATTATCAATTGGGATTCTCAACTAGGAGAACTAGTTCTAGAAAATAATAAGCAACCAATAAATGATAATTTCAGCGATCCTATTTTAGTTGGTAGTGATTATGCAAGAAAGACTTCTGTTGGCGATCAACAAAATGATATCTTTAGAGTAAATGATTTGATATTTACAGATGATTTAACAGTTGAAGAACTGCAATTCATAAAAGTTTCTTCTATGACATTTGAGAATGGTGTAGATTATGTTAGCGAAGATAGTTCTAAGAACACCTCTGCAGTTGCTAAGTATGTGAGTAAAGAAGTTTCGCTAAATTCCGATGGTAGTGCTATTGATGTTAGAATTACTGTAAATCTGAAAGATGTAGAAAATGTAAAAGTATTCTACAAGACTAAGAAGTCTTCTTCTCAAGAGAACTTTGAAGATATTAATTGGACGCCATTCAATACAAATGGCAATCCAGATACAGAAGAAGTTGCAACAGCAACCAATACAATTTCTGGAGAATTTGAGGAGCAAAGGTCATATCAAGAATTGAAGTATAGTACTGCAAACTTACAGAATTTCAGTTCTTTTGCAGTTAAGATTGTAATGCAAACTGTAGATCCAGCATACGTTCCAAAAGTTCAAGACTTGAGAGTCGTTGCTTCCTACTGATGATAAAAGTGAAAGGGCATGAGGGGTTGTATAGAGACCCATCTACTGGCGCAATTATAAACACCCAAAAACCCAGTAAAAGCAATTTTACTACATCCTTTAGCACTGCTCTGAATGACATAAATAATTTGAAAGCAGAATTATCTGAAATTAAACTACTCCTTAGAGAGATAATAAAAAATGCCAGCACCAGCAATTAATGTACTAAAACTAGATACTTTTGAGATACAAAGGCAAAAAATAAATTCTATTTCAGATACTTTGTATAATTTTTTCAATGGAGATGTAGCTGTTGAAAATGTTTTATCAGTTGATGATTTATCTGTTACTGGGGGAGATATCACATTATCTGCATCTTCTAGCAACATTTCTATTATAGATAATAATTCTACTGCTTTAACTATAAAAGAAGGTGAAAATTTTTATGTTACATTATCAACTACCGATAATACTGAGTCAATAACTCTACACAAGAATACTAATGTTAATGGACTCGTAACTGAATCTACCGATAACGGTATAACTTATTGGAACGTTGTTACTCAGCAAGATATTGGTTATGCTGCAAACCAAGTTCCACTAAATCAATACTTAGGACAACTTGCATTTTTAGATGATTTCAGTCCAAATGGACTGAGGAGAGATGGTGGTGGGTCTGATGATCTTGTAGTAGGAGATGACGGAACTGTTGGTATCGGAACAGATACTATTGGAGTAACTGGATATGCATTAGAAGTTCGTGGTAATGTATATTTAAATAACGGCAATGGTGGTAGCGATATACTATTTTTGAATAATGGTGGTATTACTGGTGCTAATAAATTAACATTTCAAGATCCGGGTCCAGGTGAAGGAGTACTCTGGGGAGGTGGAAGTGGATGGGCGATTTATGAATCGCCAAATGATCTAGCAACAAATGCTGCTGGGAATCTACAGTTTGTATTAGCAGGTTCCAGGATTCTTACTCTTGATACTTCTGGTAATGCTGAGTTTACTGGTACTGTAAACATCGGAAACATTTCTGGCAACACATCATTCAGTGGTGAAATTACATTCCAAAGTAATGTCACATTTCAAAGTGATTCGTATTTTGGAGACGGCAATACATTAAATTTTGGAACAGATGATGACTTAAAAATTTATCATGATGGAAGCAATAGTTACATCAATCAAACACCATCTTCAACTGGAGATTTATTTTTAATTGGCGATGATAGATTAGTATTACAAACATACTCACCATTTGATTTAGTTGCAGAAAATTCAATTATTTGCAATTCGGACGGATCTGTTGAACTTTACTACAATAATACCAAAAAATTTGAAACTACAGATCTTGGTGTTAAGATTGGATCAGTAATAAATATAAATTCAAACGATAATCTTTATAATGGGACTTTGAGTTTTAATGGAACATATGGTCCACTCTTTACTATATCAAATGATTCTGAGTCAGATTCATTCAATATTAGTGATATTTCAGGTATTCCCAGTTTCAATATTGATCAATATGGGACAGTACTAATTGCTCCATATGGTGTTGACGAATATGTTGGAATTGGTATTGAAAATCCAACTTCAAAGGTACACATTAATTCTGGAACTGGATATAATGCTTTAAATATAGAAGGATCTGCTGGACAATTATTTTCCGTAACCAATAATTTAACAGAAGGATCTATTTTCTCGGTAAATGATATTTCCGGTATTCCGAGTATTGATGTTGATGTCAATGGAATTGTTTCTATTGCCCCATATAATGGAAATGTTGGTATCGGAACTTTACTACCAACAGAAAAGCTTGATGTTAATGGAAATATAAAGGCAATTATATTTAAATCTACAGCAGCGCCAGGAACTGCTCCATTTGAAGTTTCTTCCGATACGGTAGTTACAAATTTAAATGCCAATAAACTTCAAGGGTATACACAAGCTAATTCTAATGTAGGGAGTACTATTGTAAGACGTGATTCCTCTGGTTCATTTATTACCCAGACTATTACTTTAGAGGGAGAACTTCGTGGCCCAGCAAACTTTATTATTGATCCAGAAGTCATCGGAGATGATACTGGCACCGTTGAAATTAAAGGTAATTTGAATATAAGAGGAGATGCAACATTCCAAGGCAATGTAGATCTTGGTGATAATGATAGACTGAGACTTGGTGATAGTCAAGACTTACAGATTTATCATAATGGAAGCACTAGTTACGTTAGTGATGTTGGTAGTGGTGATTTAAATATTGGTGGAAGTGTAGTAAACATTAGGAATGGTGCTCAGAATGAATTACGAGCAGTATTTGATGCGAATCAAGTAGAACTCTACTACGACAACTCCAAGAAGTTTGAAACCACTACATCTGGTGTTACTGTAACTGGAGATACTTCAATTTCATCAAAATTAAGTATCGGAACCGTTATTGATATTATTCCTTATGATAATTTAGAGTCTTTGAGTTTTGAAGGTTCTGCTGGTCAACTATTCAGTATTACAAACAACTTGACTTCTGGAAGTATCTTCTCTGTTAATGATGTTTCTGGTATTCCTAGTATTGATGTTGATGCGGATGGAACTGTTTCATTAGCATCTTATGGTGGTAATGTAGGTGTCGGAACTTTACTTCCAACAGCAACTTTACATGTTCAAGGGACATCTTTGGTAACAGAAAATGCAACGTTCCAAAGTAATGTATATCTTGGTGATAATAATAGTTTGTTTTTTGGTAATAGTAATGATTTACAAATCATACATATTGGTGGGGCATTTAATAACATTCAGGGTTTTGCAGAATTAAGATTACAATCAGCGTCTAAAATTCAATTGAAGGAGTATGGAACAAGTGAGGTATTTGCTAATTTTATAGCAGACGGACCAGTGGAACTTTTTTATGATGACGGCAAGAAATTTGAAACCACATCATATGGCATTTATGTAACTGGTGTTGATGCCAATACTTCAACGATTGCTGGAGCTGCTAATCTTGTATTAGACCCATCAACAGTTGGAGATAACACAGGAACCGTAACCATTCTTGGTAACCTTCAGGTTGACGGAACAACTACAACAATTAATTCAACTACTTTAACGGTTGATGATAAGAATATCGTACTTGCTTCTGGTGCTGTCGATTCTTCCGCAGCAGATGGTGCTGGAATTACTGTTGATGGTGCAAGTGCAACTCTAACTTATGCTTTCACTGGGGATAACTGGGTATTTAATAAGGCTCCATATTATAATACTGATAGATTACTCACCACTGCTGATGAGGGAACTGGCAATGGTTTAGATGCCGATTTACTTGATGGTCAGGAAGGAACTTATTATCTGAATACAAGTAACACAGCACAAACAAAAACTGGTTATTTAGAGTTATCATCTACCTCAGGAAATCTTTTAACTCTTACTTCTTCTTTGGATACTGGAAGAAGCTCTATTAAACTCAATACAAATGGAAATGATTGGGAACTGGGTGCAAGAGGAAGTAATGATGGAGTCAATTCAAACACATTCTACATTTATGATGTTGCTGCCACAGAATTTAGAATGCTCATTAATGATAGTGGTGATGTTTATTTTGGATCTAATGACTCTACCGGATCATCACAAAAACTGAATGTTACTGGTGGTGCTTATGTTTCTGGTAATGTCGGTATAGGAAATACTAATCCACAAAATAAATTAGAAGTCAACGGATTCATAACTGAGTCTACAGATTCTGGAACAACTTATTGGAATGTAGTTACTCAACAGGATATTGGTTATGCATCTAATCAGGTTCCACTCAATCAATATTTGGGACAACTTGCATTCTTAGATGATTTTAGTCCTAATGGTCTACGTAGAGAAGGTGGTGGTAGTGATGATGTAGTTGTAGATTCTAATGGTAATGTCGGTATTGGAACTGATGCACCAACTCAGTCACTTGATATTAATAGCGATTCAATCAGATTAAGAACTGCTAAGACACCATCATCAGCGACTGATACTGGAGAAGCAGGACAAATTTGTTGGGATGCTGATTATGTCTATGTTTGTGTTGCAACTAATACTTGGAAGAGATCTGCAATTACAACTTGGCCATAATAAATATCATAAAGGAATCAATCCATAGTCAGATAAAATGAGTATATCTTTTGGTAGAAAAGTCACAGCAAGTGGTCTCCAACTTTTGTTGGACCCTAAAAATCCAAAAAGCTATCGTTCTGGTTCAATTCCGGGACAAGACTTTTATTACTTTGTAAAGAATAAGTGGATTTTGAATACAAATGATATTCTTATTGAGGGGACTAATGGATCTCAATATTTTTCATTTAATGGAGAAGATGATGCAATTATTGTCCCACCCGATTCTTGGCAAAATTCAAGTTCGTGGAGTGTGAGTTGTTGGTTATATCCAACAACTATTGTTGATAGAATTTATACTTTTTTTGGTAAAGGATATAATACTGGATATAGAGTTTCCATTAATCCAGATGGAAATATTTCTTTATATGATAGAAATACAGTAACTCTAGAAACAACTACGCAACCGATATCTATTGTTCAGTGGAAAAATATTGTTGTTACAGTATCTCCAACCGGATCTCAAATTTATGTAAATGGTGTTCTTGAAGCTTCAAATACTATCGCATTTACTGGAAACACATCAGAATCTCCATTAGCAGTAGGAGCAGAAGATGATTTATTTTCTGCTCCTCTTGGTTTGGAAGGTAGATACAGTGGGAGAATGTTTGATTTTAGATTTTACAGTCGTGTGTTAGAAGAAAGTGAAATAACCAGAATATACAATTCTATATCAGATACTTACGTATTTTCTATTGGTGGTGCTGCACCATCAGAAAATGCAATCTTACTTGATGGTGAGAATAACGTCTTATTGACTGATGAAAATGGAGAAATCTTACTTCTTCCATAAAAGATAAATAAATAAAAGAAAAAGTTTATTAGAAATGGCAGAAAATTTTAGGTTTAAGAGAATATCAGAACTGCCAGCAGCAGATTCTGTAAATACTTCTGATATTCTTCTGGTTTTGAAAAAAACCGATACTGGATATACAACTGGAAAAGTTCCAACTTCTTTGATGGAAAATTATGTCACGGAAGCAACTGTTGTTGACAGAGCAAGATCTGTAAACTTTCAAGAGTCTGATAAAATCAATAATAGAAAGGAAGCCGCAATATTCCTAAGAAATTGCACTTTAGGTCCAACCATTCAAGAAATTGATGCTCTGGTAGCATCTGGTAGCAAAAGAGAATGGATAGAAGAACAAATTGAAAGTTCGTATGATGATAGCGAATATAGCGAATGGAATGGAAATGGGGATGCTCCGATATTAAAACCAGGATGGTTTTCAAAAGTAGCACTCCACTTCAAGATGCCAGATGACTACATATATGGAAATTTTAGTGTCAATTTGCCTGGAAGTTATAATACAAGAGCTTCTATTCTCTCTGCATTTATAAGAAATAATCCTCCAATTGGAGATATTGGTTCTTTGACTAATAATACAAGAAAAGAACCAAGAAAATCTCTATTGTGTAAGGTTGTCTGGGCATTAAATAAACTAATTCCAGTTTCTGTTCCTGGAGGTGGTTTTCCATCAGAGACAGATACTTATCCAATTGTAGACTGGCATGGAGTTTTGGCAAGACATGCATTTGGAAATTATGCTGATCTTTTAGAAGAAGTGGCATATAATCTTAGCATGGCACGAATGCTAACGCACTTGAGAAATCAAAAGTCTGATGGATCTGGAAGACAACCAGACGAAAATTTTGGTAGAGAAATCATGCAGTTATTCAGTATTGGACTGTATGCTCTCAATAATGATGGAACATATAAATTAGATGAAAATGGAAGTAAAATTGAAACTTACAACCAAGATGATATTCTTGAGTCATCTAAAGTTTTCACAGGTCTAACAAGATGGGATAGACCAGATGCAGAATATTATAATGTTGCTTATGATGGAACTATGAGAGGTGGAGGAGCAACTTTAGAAGGAATTGGAAGAACAGCATTTCTACAAGATCTGACTATCTATGGAATTGCAAAACCAGTAACATATATCAAAAAAGGAATCACATACAGAATATACACAGTCGGAACCACAGATTTCACAAAATATGGTGCTGCAAATAGCAATGTAGGAACAGAATTTACAGCAACAATTGATGGTGACAGAAGAGCTGGAACTGGCGAAGTAGAAGAGAAAAGAGTTTATCCTTCCGGAGTTGTTCCCAGACTAAAGCATTTTGTCCCTTGGTATGAAGACGGAGAAAAGAATCTTCCAAATGTTGGAATTGTAATTCCCGCAGGAACTGATCCAGAAACTAACATTAGGATGATGGTAGAAGGATTGGTAAATCACTCAAATTGTGCTCCAAACATTTGCAAGAATCTAATAAAGTTAACAGTAACATCAAATCCATCCCCAGAGTATGTAGCTAGAGTTACGTCCATATTCAGAAATAACGGTAAAGGTGTTACTGGTGATATGTCTTCAATATGGGCTGCTATTTTTACAGATCCTGAAGCAAACCTAGATATTCGTTCATCTGAAACTAAAGGAAGACTTATTGATGGTTTTGAGGCATTCTGCAAGTATATAAGATGCTTAAATGGTTCAAGTAGATATACTGGAACCCAAGGAGATGCGCAGGTTTATATTGATGGCACAAATATCAATCCAGCAGTTGGATATATTAATGATTATGAAAGTTCAAGACTAGGAGCATGGCCTTATAACAGTCCGTCAGTTTTTAGTTATTATGGTTTAGACTACAGTATATCTCCAGGAATTGATTGGGGAGTTTTAATTCCAGAAGCTGGTTCACTACCAGCAAATACTCTGATGAATGCTATTGGAGTATTTAATGATATGATAAATAGTGGTGATCCTACTGTTTGGAGATCTAATCCAAGTAGTCTAGGGAGAGTTTATACTCCAGATTTCACAGAGACGATTGGAGATTTATCTGATATTGATAATGTCATAAATGTTCTCAATCTCACTCTATGCGGGGGAACTTTAGGTCAGCAAAAAATTAAAATCATGAAAGATGCTATGACAGCAATGAATTCATCAACTCAGAATGATTTAGATAATCGTGTTTGTATGGCTCTCCAATTAATTATTAGATCACCAGAATTTTGGGTACAATAAAAATGGCAAATCAATTACCAGAAAGTTATATTTCAGATTCAACTATACAAAGTTTGACTAGTGCTTCTACTAGTGCTTCCGCAGCTGCAACTGCTGCGGGGGTTGAAGATTATAAGTGCCTTGTATGCATATTTCTTTTTGGAGCTATAGACTCCCATAATATGGTTGTGCCATATGGAGCATCAAATCCCAATAGATCTAAGTATGAAACAGCGAGAGCTTCAGGAGTTAGACTTGAAGAATCTGAATTAACAAATACTTTGCTTGGCACTACACCAGAGTGGGCCCTCCATCCACAATTACCAAACTTTTTGACCGAATGGAATAATGGAAATCTAGCGATTGTTAGAGATGTTGGTGTGCTAAACAGACCGACAACAAAAGAGTTATATAATACAAATCCAGGTGATCTATATAGACCAGATAGATTATTTGCTCATAATATTCAGCAATTAACTTGGCAAGCCGCACTTCCATTTAGAGAACCAAAATCAACTGGATGGTTTGGAAGAACAACAAACTTAATTGATGATATATTTAATTCGGATTCAAGAGTAGGTTCAAGTTGCATTTCAGTTAGTGGAGCCAATCCACAGACTTTTGCATATTCTCCAAAAGTCAGCGTCATGTTCCCCGCTACAACT
>Ga0208645_1000576_pt1 | contig 38122 bp, 34 predicted proteins | sample VirMetDEL_Sep_01_FD_184519 | JGI IMG/M metagenome (GOLD analysis project Ga0208645, IMG submission 184519) | Aqueous microbial communities from the Delaware River and Bay under freshwater to marine salinity gradient to study organic matter... | ecosystem: Environmental > Aquatic > Marine >... | reverse complement strand
ATTTTGAATTACCATTAGGATATATGTCTGCATCCGCAGATCTTAATGCAACTGGTAGTAATACTGTTGTTAGTGCGAGTGGTCCGGTATTTACATTGATTGATGATTCAGGATTAGCAGCTGCTAGTGTTACTGATGCTGGTAAAGTTTATAATATTGTATCTGGTTCTATTGCCGGCGGTATTTATAATTCATCTGCCCCGGTATATTACGGATTAGCATATCCAGATTATGGAACATTGATACTTGACGGTAAAATGTTAGATCAGCAGTTAAATTTCCAAACTAATACAGGTTCAGATTCAGAAGGTAATAATCATTTCCGTTTATATCAATCTGTATCTGGGTCTGCAGGATTTACTAATCCAGAAACAAGTGATCCATATGGATTCTTAGCACGTAACTCTGAAAAGGTAACTAGCACACATTATTTTGTAAGAATTAAAAATGCAGAATATAATTTTTCAAATAATCCTTCATATGTTACAGGTAGTGTAGGAGAAATAGCTCAAACTACATTTGTTGGTGATCCAAAAACATATATTACCACAGTAGGTTTATATAACAATTCACAAGAATTATTAGCAGTAGCAAAATTATCTAAACCGCTTTTAAAATCATTCCAGCGCGAAGCATTAATAAGAGTCAAGTTAGACTTTTAATAAAACCATAAGATTCTAGCCCCGATATATTTATTATAAATGTCTTGGGGCTTTTTACTATTATGGCACAAATCAAAAGCAAAATAAAAGAAACACCGTATGAGAATGCATATCCAACTGTATTTAAACGTGTAGATCAACAAGACATTCGGATTACTCCGTTTGCAGCAAATAAATCATTTCAAATTTTATCAGGTAGTGCTACTAGTAGTGGATTACCTTTAAAGGCAATATATACCGACGTTACTAATTTACCAGCTATTGGATCTGAATTAACATATAATGATGCTGCAAATATAGATGGTAGTTTACAAAGTGTAACGTATTTTTCTGTTAATCATTTATATTATAAACGAAAAAAACAACCAGCAAATACATTTGGCCCAACAAATTTAAATCGAACAAAAAAATTCTTATATGAATCTGCGTCTATTTTGTCTATACCACAAAATAAAGTAGGGGAAGGAATTAAACCAGCTTCATTTGAATTTACAAGTAGTGTATCTGGAAGTTTTAATTCTGATATATATGGAAATATAATTGACTCTTCATTTAATACATCTTCTATTATTACTGATGTAAAATGGTATGAAGGTTTCAATGAATATTTTGACACTACTAGAATTAAATATAAGAGTGATGGAATAACATATATCGACGGTGTACCTACAAGTAATGGTAGACAATTACCATTAGGATTATCTGCAAAATTTTCTGAAGCTGGTTATATTCAAGATGAGCTTCCAGGTGAATATAATCGTAATACTGATTATGCAATTTCATTTTTCATTAGCGGATCAAATACAGGAACATCTAATCAATTAGTTGCAACAAAATCTACTAGCTCACTAACACCACAATATCCATTTAAAATAGAATTGAGTGGCAGCAATCAATTAAATTTTAGTGCAGCAGGAAGCACAGAATTTATTACAATGATTACTTCATCAGCTGATGTGTCTAGTTCATGGACTCATGTTGTTTGTCAAAAAACTGGCAGTGAAATACAAATGTATATTGATGGAACTATTCATGCTTCTGGATCTAGTATATTGCTACAAGATATAGAATCTCCCTTTACTGCTTCTGCTCGTATTGACAATGATCAGTTGTTAAGTATCGGTGGATATTCTACTACTAGTTATAATATGCAAGGTCAATTAGATGAAATGCGAATATATAATAAAGCTTTATCTGCAACTGAAGTAAGCTATTTATCGAATCGTACCGAAGGTGGTACTGCATTACAAACACAATTTGTAGGCAATGTATTTGGTAAACATGGAATTGTGGTATTTTCGTCTGCAGACTATCGAGTAAATGATTTATTGGAAACACCATTTACTGCATCTTATAAAAGCACAGTTACTATACATGAATTAGGCGTAACTACAAGATTAGATGCAGGTGATTTTAATATGTCTAACAATGTAACATTAACAAAAGATAATAATCAAACATATAGAGGATTTGTTTCTGGTAGTGATTTTGCACCGTATATAACAACGATTGGGTTATATAATGATGCTGGCCAATTATTAGCTATTGGTAAATTAGCTCAGCCAATTAAAAAACGTAGTGATGTTGATATGAATTTTTTAATACGTGTTGATTTAGATAAAAAGCCAATTAAATGATACGACTTAAACAAATATTAACAGAATTATCAAATGATGAATTATCTGTGTTATTACGAAAAATTCAAAACAATGAATTTCGTTTTTTTGATCAAGGAGATAATGGTCGTGTGTATGAAATTGACGGAGAAGACAAACTTTTTAAAATTACAACTGAGTCAGAAGAATTTGAAGTTGCCGAAGTTATAGTTGGACGTAAAGGAGAATTTAGTGCGTTTATTCCAATATATTATGTAAATGAAAAAAAATTATTATACATAATGTCAAAAGCAGATCAATTATCAGGTAATGACAAACAAAATATAGAACAATTTTTACAAGGATATAAATCATATGCCCGGGAAATGGGAGGAGAAGTTTCTATATTTGATTATTTAAGTGATGATGGTGCTCGAGATTTAGATCAAGAAATAGTTTCATTTTTAAGATCATTACAAACAGAAATTAAAAAAATGGGTATTGTAGACTTAGAATTAAATTTAGATTTTAAAACAGATAATGTTATGCGTTGGCAAGGACGTTTGGTACTAATTGATTGGTAGATATTTATATATAGAATGAGTAACTTATTAGAACATATTATACGAAATGCTTTATTTGAGTCTAGAAGCCCAAAATATAAATTAAAGTCAGCATCTATACAAGATTTTAATAATGCTAGACGCGTTGGTGCGGTAATGTCGTTTATGATTAAATCTAAAAACCCAGAAAGTAGTCGCCCGGATTATTATAAAAATAAAACGTTACCGCAATTTATTTGGGTACAAAATGATGTAGTAAAATTTTTACAAAAACATTATAATAACTATCCGTCAATTAAAAAATATACAACATCTGATTATATTTTTTTAATGGGTAATATAGCAGAAGCATCTAAAAAGAATAAAATATTATTTTGGATTGTTCCTACCAAAACATTATATACTAATTCCAAATTTCGTGATACTAAAGAACAAATTAAGTTTGATACTAACCCTGATTTATTCCTTGATGACGTATTAGTACGACGAAATTTTGCTATGTTAGGAGATGCTCCTATAATGCGTTGGAGTCAATATACTAATATATTTATACCTTTAGAAAAATGGAATGCAATTAATAAAGGTATAGAATCACCTATCGATCGATCGAAACAAGATAACAATATTATAGAATACCCATATGCAATTTCAGGCAATGTAAATATATATACATTACCAGATGATAAAATGGTTTATAAATTGACAGAACCTGATGAAAATGGCTTTACATTTTGGAATTATATGAGTAAAGAAATATTTGAAATAGATAAATTTTTTGAGCCCCAAGGATTTTTAATAACGCGCGAACCTAATCAATTACGAAAAATTAAAGCGTTAAATAATTTATCAACAACAGGGCAAGCAACGGATTTTAATTAAAATAAAGTTATAATATTATGAAAAAAAATCATTGGCATACTGCTGGTAGTAAAAAACGACAAGCAGCTTATAAATACGGTTATAAATCAGGATTAGAATTAACTGTAGCAGAACAAATCAAATCAAACGATTACGATGTAAATTATGAAACTGAAACTATTCATTATACTGTTCCAGAATCTAAACATAAATATACACCGGACTTTGTGTTTACAAAAAAGAACGGAGAATTAATGTATATAGAAACAAAAGGCCGGTGGACTGCAACAGACCGTAAAAAAATGAAACATGTATTGCAATGTAATCCTGATATGGATATAAGAATGGTGTTTCAAAATCCAAATCAAAAAATATCAAAAGCTAGCAAAACTACATATGAAGTGTATGCAAATAAGATGGGTATTGCTAATGTAGCAAAAAAAGAAATACCGACGGAATGGATGGCGGAATGTTTAAAGCCAGGCGAAAAAGCACAAGATCCGAAACGTTTTTTTGTATAAGGTTTGATTTGTGAAAAAAAAATAATATATTCATTAAAATGATGTTAATTATTTAAAATGATTGATTCAGACTTGAATCGATCGTTGGACCATATATGTAATATATGTGTCTGACTATAATTAATTATAATAATATTATTAATTGGATTAATTGGATTAATTACAGTTATTTCTTATTATATAATATATGCAAAATCTTAAATTACTACAGTTACTGGAATCTGTCTTAGGTAAAGGTAAATCTACATCAGGTAATAACGTTGCATTTTTCTCACCATTTACTTCACATTATAAACCCAAATTAGAAATAGATATCAATACAACTAGCGAAGGTCAAAATGCTTGGCACTGTTGGATATCTGATAAAAAAGGCAGAAGTATAAACAGTTTATTTAAACAAATGAACTTAGGTAAACAATATTTTGAACAACTGTCTAAAATAATAAAGTCAGCAAAATATAAAAACTTTGACAATGAAGTTAAACATGTAGAAACAATATCATTGCCTGAAGAATATATTCCATTGTGGAAACATAAAAAGACTCCTGACTTTCGTAATGCTATATCATATTTGAAAAAACGTGGAGTCACTATATTTGATATCTTGAAGTATCGAATTGGTTATTGTGAAAGAGGAGAATATAGTGGTAAAATAATTATTCCTAGTTATGATTGCCACGGCCAACTGAATTATTTTGTAAGTAGAGCATATTATAGTGCCGATAAATATAAACACAAGAATCCAAAAGTAAGCAAAGACATCATAGGATTTGATTTGCTTATTAATTGGGAAGAGCCAATTATACTTTGTGAAGGATCATTTGACGCAATTGCAATAAAAAGAAATGCAATACCATTATTTGGTAAAATCATACAACCACAACTACAGAAAAAGATTATTGAAAAACGAGTCAAAGACATTTATATATGTTTAGATGCTGACGCTATTCGCAATGCATTGAGTATTGCAGAACGTTTTATGGGTGAAGGGTTAAATGTATATTTTATAGAATTAAAAGACAAAGATGCATCCGATTTAGGATTTCATCGTATAACAGAAATTATAGAACAAACTGGAGTAATGACATTTGAACAACTAATGCAACTCCGAATGGGTATTTTATGGAAATAACAAAAGCAGATAAAATTTATCATATATCTGACGTGCATATTCGTACGTTAAAACGACATAAAGAGTATCGCCATGTATTCGAAAACATGTTTGATTACATTAATAAAACTAAAACTGAAAATAGTATAGCAGTAGTTACTGGAGACATAGTTCATAGTAAATTGGATATGTCCCCAGAGTTAGTTAGAATGCTTACTGATTTTTTTAGAGGATTCAATATTCCTACGATTGTTATTCTTGGTAATCATGACATGAATCTAAACAATTTATATCGTGAAGATGCGTTGTCTCCGGTATTAGACATGATTGCTAATGATAACATTGTTTTTATAAAAGATAATGGTACCTTTGACTTTGCTGGAATAACTTGGAATCATATGGCTGTTGATGTTGAGCCTGCTCAATACGTAAAAGGAGAAGACATTGTAACAGACAACTTGAAGATTGCATTACACCATGGTGCCGTGCATTCTGCTAAAACAGATATAGGATATGAAATATCCAATGAGCATGTTACTACTGACTTGTTTTCCGGACACGACTTAACACTACTAGGTGACATTCATAAACCGGCTCAATTCTTAACTGAAACTATTGCATACCCTGGCTCACTTATACAACAAAATCATGGCGAAGCATTAGATCATGGAATACTTGTTTGGGATGTAGAAACAAGAAAAGCTGAATTTGTAGAAATACACAATGATTACGGATATGTAACTATAGAAACAGAAGGCTCTCAAATTGTCAAGTCACCACATCGTATGCCTAACAAGCCTAGAATAAGAATCAAGTTCAATGAAACCAGTGCAGCAGATATGAAACGATTGGTTACTATGATTCGTAAAAAATACAATGTTCAAGATATTACCATACAACGAACCATATCTGCACAAAATAATGCTGAGTCTGGAACTATTACAATTGGCAATGTTCGAGACGTTGAATATCAAAATACATTATTAACTGACTTTATTAACACTAAATTTCCGCAAGCAACTACCGATGAGTTAGATGCAATAAGACATATTAATCGATCTATTAATTCTAAACTCCCAGCAGTTGAATCAGTACGTCATATAACATGGCATCCGGTATCATTCGAATTTGATAATATGTTTTCATATGGAGAAGGTAACCGAGTAGACTTTAATAAAATGAGTGATGTGTGTGGTTTATTTGCTGCAAATACAAGTGGTAAGTCAAGTTTATTAGATGCTATAACATATACTATATTTGACAAATGTAGTAAAACAAGCAAAGCCCATGAAGTGTTAAACAATAAAAAGTCTGGATTTCGTGGAGTGTTTAAATTTAAAATGAATGATGTTCTTTATACAATTGAACGTGTTGGTACTAAGAAAAAAGACAACCATGTAAAAGTAGACGTTAACTTTTATACTGAATCAGAAAATTTAAATGGTGATGAGCGAAGTGATACAAATAAAAGTATACGTCGTTATTTAGGAACATACAATGATTTTATTTTAACTGCATTTTCACTTCAAGCAGATAATAATAATTTTATAGAAAAGTCACAGCGAGAAAGAAAAGACTTATTATCTCAATTTTTAGACATCACGGTATTTGAACAACTTTATCATTTAGCAACAGATGAAATAAAAGAAACAGCTGGTCGCCTTAAAGCATTTAAGAAAACTGATTTTGCAGAAACAATAACATCTGCAGACGCTGTTATTAATAACAATGAAAAATTAATTGCTGACACTAACAAAAAAGAATCAGACAAACAAACTAAAAGAAATCAATTACAAGATTCTATAGTACAACTAATTGAAACAAAAAAACCTACAAGTTATGAAGGTGATGATATTAAAACGTTACAAGATACTGAAGTTGATTTAACTGAAAAAATAGAAAAGCTTCAAGAAACAATTGAAGAAACAGAACAAACAATTTCAGAATATCAAGATAAAATTGATAATATAGAACAGACAATTGCAATACAAAATTACAATGTTGATAACTTAAAAGACAAAGACAAACAATTAACGGATACCGAATTTAAAATTGATGGTTTACGGGAAGAATTAAAAAAACAACAAAGAATAGTAAATGATAAGCAAACAAAAATTGAACATCTTGAGACGCACAAATATGACCCAAATTGTGAATACTGTGTGTCTAACGTTTTCGTGCAAGATGCAATACAAGCCAAGAACGACATTGATCAAGATAGAAAAGTATTAACAGGTATTGAAGATGATATCGAATTAAGTAAAAGTTTACAAGATAGTTTAACTGTATATAAAACGCAACTTAACGATTATAATACTGCAATCGATAATATCGACACATATAAAAATAAAATTGAAATTGCTGAGTTACAACTTCAGATTCATGAAAATGATCTGCAAACCAAAGAAACAGAATTAGAAAACAACATAGAAAGACAAGAATCGTTTAAACGAAATGAGTCTGCTATTATTTGGAATAAAGATATTGATAAAAATATTAATGATTGTAAAGGTAAAATTGATACAATTTCTGGTCAAATAAAAACACTTCAAGATCAAATTAAAACCAATCATGGAGAAATACAAGTTGCTAAAACAAAAAAGAAAACAGCATTAGAGCAATTAGAAACATATCAGCAATTAGAAACAGAATATAAAGCATATGAATATTATTTAAAATCTGTTAAACGAGATGGTATTCCGTATGAATTAATATCCAAGGCAATTCCTAAAATAGAATCAGAAATAAACAATGTTTTAAATCAAGTAGTAGATTTTAACATGGTTATGAATACTGATGGTAAAAATATTAACGGATATATTATATATGATCAAGACAATTATTGGCCATTAGAATTAACGAGCGGCATGGAAAGATTTATATCTAGTTTAGCAATACGCATAGCACTTATCAATGTTTCAGCATTACCACGTCCTAATTTTATAGCAATCGACGAAGGTTGGGGTAGTTTAGATGCAGAACATATTTCTGCAGTTGCAAATTTATTTGATTATTTTAGAACTAAATTTGATTTCTCAATTATTATATCTCACGTAGACACAATGAGAGATATGGTAGATAATTTAATTGAAGTAAATAAAAATGACGGATACAGCCAGATTCTTCATGTTTGATATTTATATAAAAAGTGTAATTATCAATGGAACGCAAACAAGCAGTCTATAAAGGTTTAGAATTTATTCCAGTTTTATATGAAGATGATTCATTAACATCTCCAGACTATTTTCAGATATCCGAATTTCCATTACGACTTACTGCTGGTAAAAATCTTTTTAAACTTCGAGGTCATCCTACTAATTTACGAGTTGGTGGTGCACTAGGAATTGAAGTATTAGATTATAACGGTGATCCTATATATACTGAAGTAGTAGATTATATTGACGAAGATAAAAGTCGTGTTATAGCAATTTATATATATGAAGACACATCACCTGGAGATTGTACTATTACCTTAGTAGCTGAAGCTACAACAATCGAAAATAATCCAGTGCCGATTGATTGGCAAGGCAAAGTAAATTTAAGATGGAAGCGCACAGTACCTGTAAACCCAATGGTAGCAAACGTTTCTGAAATAATATTTGATAAATTACCCGTAGTAACAGTTCAAGAACAAATTGGAGTTCAATTAGATCGACAATATGCTACAACCCAATTTCCTACTTATAACACCGGGACTGTTCGTTTCTTTTCACAAAACGGACAACCAGCTATTGAATTAACCGGCGGAGAATTTGAATCTGATATGAAAACTGGAACTATTACTGTTTCGTCGCCTACAAATCCTACGCCTACACCTGCGTATCCGATTGTTAGCACACCTTATGTGTCTACAATTAAAAAGATATTAACTCCAACTACTGCATTGTTAGATCAAGACTATACGGTGTATAGTAGCGAAAGTATATTTCCACACACATACAATGAATTTGAAAATAGTTCATATTCGTTATCATATGAATCTACTCCAGTATATATAGAAACTGAAAACTCACAATCATTTGCATATATACAAATAGAAGGATTAGAACCAGCTACTGGTGATGTTAGTCGAACTAAGGTTTATACTAATAATAAAGGAACAGTTGGCACATGGGAATTAGTTAATGATGTAGAATTAGAAGAAACAGAAATATTTGTACCTAGCACATCATCATTATTACCAGACGTTAGCATTGGAACATTTGTAACACAGAGCACTATTGATACATATTGGGAAGCACATTCATATCAAGGAAAATCAGAAGGCACTGCTCCAACATTAACATGGACTACTGAATCATTAGATCGAGCTACATTAATAGATAGTTCTATAGACATAACTGCAAATAATAGCGTATTAACATTTCAAAATAAAGATGCATATAAAGGTGTATTTATTGCTACGAGTTCATATAAAGTAACATTAGATGCATTAGGAACTCGTAGCAGTGTTAGTAGTAACAATGATCCGGTAATTAGTATTTATATATCCGGAAGTGCATTTGATTATGATACTACAGATTTATTTAATCAAGATTTACCAAAAACATTAGGAAAACGAATTGGTGAGCTTCGTGTTACTGGAGACTCTCAAAGATTTGATGACGAAACATTTAGTTTTGAAACTAATAGTGCAGGCCATGGAAGTATAATATTAGTAGTAGAAAGTGGAATTTGGCAAGTTGCTGATATTCGAACTACAACAGACAATGATGCAGGATATACTCCAAATTATACCAGGATAAAAACATTTGTAGAAACTACACATAAAATAGACAATCAAATATCTTTTAAAGTAGAATATTACAATGTAGACGGTGTAGCTAGTAAACAAATAACATATGTATATGATAAGAATTGGGAAGGCGGAAATCGTTATGTAGACGGTGATTTTTCAATGCTTACTGGATCTTTATATGTAGCAGATTCATTAAATAGTGGTGTAGCTATAACTGGTAATAGTGGTACGGGATTTGTTAGATCATTGGGATATGATGGGTTTGAATCTGGATATCCCGGATTTTTATTGTGGAGTGGATCTGCACTACCTGGTTTTAATACTAAAGGCGGAGTTCCATATAGTGGTGTAGGATTAGAATTATATTTAGATAATAATAGTTATTTTAGATATTCTACTACAGATGATGAAATATATATAGCAACACAAAATTTCTTTTTAGGAGATCCAAATACTGCGTTTATAAGTGGTAGTGATAGCAACATAGAAATATCTGCAAGTGGATTTCATTTAACACCAGAAGGAGATGTTACTGCATCTAGCTTTATCGCTCAGCAAGGAGGAAACACATTATTTGATAGTAACAATGAATTTGTAGATGGAAAAAATATAGGCCGAGTAGTTTATTTTGATAGAGATGAATTTACACATACCGGAAATATTGGAACAAGTGGAGGAACTCCAGTAACGGCATCGGTATTTGAAACGTTTATACTACCTGGAGAAACAAGAATGCAATTATCATGTATGCTTGAATTTAGGAACTCAGCTGGGTCAAATAAAAGTTTACAAACAGCTGTATATATACAATCTGCTAGCTATACATCATCAATATCAGATGATACTGCAGATCATTACGATTCTTGGAGTAATTCTACTTTATTAAGTACTACAACATTATTATCAGTGATTGGAGCTGGAGATACCGGATCGACTGGTCGTACTACTGAACTCGTTACGGGAAATAATTTAGATAATTTTCAAGGTACATTTGTTAAAGTTTTTTTAATAGTACAACATCCAGGCGCAGGACACCTAGATTCATTATTAAAAATGAAAAATTTTGTATTTAGAACAAGTAGAACAGTTGGTGGAGCAACAACGCCACCTTTAGCACCACTACCACCAGGATAATTTAATTAAACATATTTATATAAAATGAATAAAACTACAGTACTTTTTCCAGGCGGGTTTAAACCATTAACAGGTGCCCATTTAACATTAGCACAACGCTATGCAAATTCTTCCAATGTAGAACGAGTAATAATGCTCATCGGTCCAAAAGAACGAGATGGGGTAAGTCGTCAAGACAGCGAAGAAATATTTCGATTAATTAACACTAATCCTAAAATAGAAATACGTCCTACAGACTTTAACAGTCCAATAATGGCTGCGTATGAATTTTTATTTGCACTGCCAGAAGATGATATGGGAACATATGCAATGGCTGCATCTAAAAAAGGAGATGATTACGCTAGGACATTGAGTTTTGCAGGAAACGTAGAAAAATATAAAACTGTCGGAGACAAAAAAGGCAGAAAAATCCCGGCCGGCGTAGAAGTGAATCCATTAGAGATAGATGTTGAACCATTAACATATAGTAACGGCGATCCTATTTCAGCCAGCACTATACGACAAGCAATTGCTAATAATGACTATGAAACATTTGCAGCATCATATCCTGGAACAAAAGAAGCCGTTCTTAAAAATATATGGCAAATGCTAACCGGAGTGCAGGAGTCAATATTTAGCAAATCGTGGTGGGGCAATCAATTAGCAGAAGATATAGACGAAGTAGCAGAAGGATATCAAACTCCTAAATTAGCTCGAGCTCACGATAAAAAAATAAAAAAACTAAGAAAACATTTAGATCGAAGTCGCGGAGAAGAATTTGTATATGATTTTGCTAATTTTGGTAAAACTGTGTTTGGTGCACCATTATATGAAAATTATATTACGCGTGACGAATTAAAATCTATAGAACCAACCGTAGACAGATTCTTTAAGCGTTACGGTATTGATGTAGACTTTCAAGGATATGCAACGCATTTTATGGACCGATTAAATGATCCTAGAAATGAAGGAACAATTACACTTGACGATTTAGAAAATTTATTTTTAGATTTATCATCAGAGTATGGCGAAGAAATAGTCCAACAAGTAATGAGAGGCAATCCATCAGCAGTAACATCAGACTATCAATTTGACGTTCCCATTCATATGCCATTTCAATTACATTTTGATCAGAGTTTAGGACAAATAAAATTGATTCCTAGAACAGTTAAATCACAACGACGTCCATGGAGATCAAATAATCCGTCTGATAAAATATATACAATAGAAAATGTATTAACAGAAGGCGGCGCAGCAGGACATATGAATCATCCTTATGACTCTCATGGATTAACTTTCAATGACATGAAAGAAATAGTATCCAGAGCATTAGAAGGACGACTTGACATGGAAGAAGCCGTTACTGAAAAGACAGACGGACAGAACATTCAAGTAACTTGGAAAAACGGACAACCAGGTTTTGCTAGGGGAATAAAAACTAGAAAAGATCCATTAACACCTGCAGAAATTGTTGCTGAATTTGAAGCAAAATATCAAAAGTCAGTTGAAGCTAATGGAGTTAAAGGGGCAGAAGGATATAAATTAGTAGTAGACGCATTTCGTGCAACAGCAGAAGATTTAACGGCATCTTTAAGCAAATTATCTAAAGAGACACTTATGCGTATATTTAAAAACGGTAAAGTGTTTGCAAACATGGAAATTATATATCCTGCTACTACCAATGTTATTGCTTATGAGCAAGCAGTGCTTCAATTTCATAATCTAGTTGAATATGACGAAAATGGAAAAGTAGTAGAAACAGATGTAACTGGTGGCACTATGCTTCAACAAGTAATACAAGATGCTAATGCACATATGCAAAAGACATTTTCATTTATTCCGCCTAACAAATTAAAATTGGGTCGTATAGAAGATTTTGAAGATCAACAAGCAGCATTCTTTGCTGAAATAGATAGTTTAAAAAATCAATTTGGTCTTAAAGAAACTGATCGTGTATCTGAATATCACAGAGCATGGTGGAAAGACGTCGTACGAGAAAAAGCATATCAATTAGATTATGCTATACCACAAGATGTATTAGAAATACTAACTAACCGTTGGGCATTCAATGATAAGTCTACAAGAATAAATAACGTAGTTAAAATGATAGACAATGAATCTTTTTCTGCATGGGTTTCGGCCTTTGATAAAAAAGATTTTAAAGCATACCAAAAACAAAATATAGAACCTTTTGAATCTATATTTTTAAAACTTGGTGCGGTAGTGTTAAAAAACATAAAAAACTATTTAGCAGTTAGTCCAGATAAAGCAGTTCGTCAAATTAAAAAAGACTTGATGTCATTGATTAAAGACTTACAAACATCAGATAATCCTGACACACTTAAAAAATTAGAAACACAATTAAAAAAAATAGAACGAATAGGTGGCTTTGATACTATAGTACCAATTGAAGGTATTGTATTTACATATGGTGGTAACACATATAAGCTAACAGGTTCATTTGCTCCAGTAAATCAGATACTAGGAGTGTTAAAATACGCAAGGTAATATTTATATTAAATAAACGGATAAAAGCATGGCAAAAAACGAAACAAAGCATAAAAGCAAATACACTGCGCCTAAAGATATGGCAAAGTCTCAAAAACCAGAAGTACGGTCTGATCTTAAAGATTATATTAAAGACATAGTTAGAGACTGTATGTGGGAAGTTTCTGGAGAAATTCAACCAGGTATTAGAAAAGATGATAAATGGGATAAAGACGCAAAATCATATCCATTTGTTCACAACAATGCAGACGGAAAAGATGAAGCTCCAGACATGGTTCCAGATCGCAAAGATGCTGACAATGCATATCCGATTAAAATGATGCAAGATGGCGATCCTAAAATGGCAGCACATGCAAAAAAAGCTTTTGAAAAAAATATTGAAAAAGACACAGAAGATTATTTAGAAGCCATGGCTCAACGTAACACCGGTGAAAAATTAAAAGAAGATATTAAAAAATTATCTGAATCACAAAAAGAGCAACTCGTACGAAAGTATATACGAAATAAAATTGTTAAAGTATTACAAGAACAAACTGAAATAGAGCCAACCGAAATGCCTGGTGCAGAAACGCCACCTGCCGAAGCACCTGCAGCCGAAGCACCAGCAGCTGAAGCACCACCTGCTCCTGAAGTCGAAGCCGACCCAGAAATTGACAGTGAAGATGCAAAAAAAGAAAAATTAAAAAACATACAAAAGTCTCCGGAATATTTTAAAGATTATTTAGAAATACACAAAGACAGTATGAATATACCTAAATTAATAAAAGTTGGTCTCGATCCATTACTAGACACATTACAATCATTAGATGGAGATCAGAAGAAATTAGCAATGCGAATGATAATGCAGACTGTAGCTCGTTCTAAACAAGATTATGCTGCAGCTGATTTAGAAATAACATAAAAAACATATGGGAAAAAATAAGTTACAAAACATCAAAGCTATCGAAAAAATGCTCGATGGCACACACAAGTTTCAAACCAAAAAAACTATAGGATTTAGTGATACTGAGTCAACGTCTAAACAAAATGAACGACATGAAATTGGGGACATTTGGGAAGACGTCGATGCTAATGGCAATATATATGTCATAGAACAACACGATGGATTTCGAACACGTAAACCAAAAAATTCTGAAGTATTAAGTGAAGTTCGAGAAGAATTGAGATCATTTGCAAATTGTCCAAAAGAAACATGCACTTGTGATCCAACATATCATCTCAACAAAAAAATGAGAGCTATACACGGAATGTGTTTTGATTGTGTTATTGACATGGAACATGAACTTAAAAAACAAGGAAAGTTTGAAAATTATGCTCGAGAAAAAATGCGAGCTAATGCATTAGCATGGTTACAAAAAGCAGAACAAGACGTTGATATGCTCCGTGAGGCATATACTAAAGCATCTAAACTAGTTATCAATGGTCAAGGTGATACCGAGTCATGGGCAGCACAGATGACGCCAGAAGAGTTCGAAGAAAAAGTTACAAACGGATTTGAAAAATACAAAGAAGATTTTTTAAATAAATTAGATAAACACACAAACGGAGAAAATAATGAAAATTTGGAACAAGATTAAATCATCAGTATTATGGATAGGAATTGCTATAGTTGGACTATTAGGACTTATAGCAGCATTTGGTCGATTATTTACAAAACACACAAAAAAGAATATTCAGAAAAAAATTGACAACAACGAAAAAAAGATTGAACGAGTCAAAGGTAAAGAAGATCAATTAAAAACACAGAAGCGACAAGTTAAAAAAGAATTAACTGATTTAAAAGAAACAGTTAAGAAAACTAAAACCGTAAAACGTAAACCGGCACCAAAAAAAGTTCCTGCAAAAAAGAAAAATACTAGTTCAGCAAAGAAAAATATTGTTTCTAAAACAAAAAGAAAAAAATGAAACAAATAATTTTTATATTATTATTTCCAATAACATTATTCGGACAAACCGTAACTGATACGTGTTTTACAGAACAACAGATACACGACATATCAGAAACATTAGATGAATTATATTATCAAGATTCAGTTAATAATGCATTAATAACACAGCAAGAAGCAGTTATAGAAAAACAAGATGAATTACTTCGTTTAGATTCTTTACAAATAGAATACAAACAACAACAGATTAATTTACTTGAAGAAAATATAGATTTATACGTAAAGCAACAAAAAAGGTTACAACCTAAATGGTATAATCATAAAGCTTTATGGTTCGGTAGTGGTATATTAACTACGATATTAACTGGTAAATTAATAGTAGGGGCAATTCAATAATGGCTAATCCTAACATAAAACAAATAATTCAACAGCAATATCAAATGTGTGCTGCTGACCCTGTTTTTTTTATGCGTCAATATTGTTATATACAACATCCTAAACGAGGTAAAATTAAATTTAATTTGTTTGACTTTCAAGAAACGTCATTAACACAATTACAAAATAATAGATACAGTGTTATATTGAAATCTAGGCAATTAGGTATATCAACACTGTCTGCAGGATTTGCTTTATGGAGCATGTTATTTAAAGAAGACTTTAACGTGTTAGTTATTGCAACCACACAAGAAGTAGCAAAAAACTTAGTAACTAAAGTTCGGGTAATGCATGATAACTTACCAAGTTGGCTCAAGGGGTCAATTGAAGCAGACAATAAATTATCTTTAAAATTTCGTAATGGCTCACAAATAAAAGCCGTATCATCAGCAACTACCGGTGCACGTTCAGAAGCACTATCTTTACTAATAATTGATGAGGCTGCCTTTATTAGAAATATTGAAGAAATATGGATAGCATCACAAGCAACCTTATCTACTGGTGGTGGTGCAATAGTATTATCTACACCAAATGGTATTGGTAACTGGTTTCATAAAACATGGGTTGATGGTGAAACAAATCCACAAACACAATGGCACAACATAATGCTTCATTGGACAGTTCATCCAGATAGAGATACTGAATGGAGAAATGAACAAACACAATTATTGGGTGAACGGGGAGCAGCACAAGAGTGTGATTGTGACTTTGTTAGTTCAGGACATACTGTAGTTGATGGTAAAATATTAGCAGAATATGAATCTAAATGTTCAGAGCCATTAGAAAAACGTGGTTTTGATAACGGTTATTGGGTTTGGGAATATCCTGATTATTCAAAAAATTATATAATTGTAGCTGATGTTGCTCGTGGTGATAGTGCCGACTGGTCTGCATTTCATGTTATTGACGTCGAAACAGTTACTCAAGTAGCCGAATATAAAGGTAAACTACCTCCTAAAGATTTTGGAAATATGTTAGTTACCGTAGCTACGGAATGGAACAACGCGTTGCTAGCAATTGAAAATGCTAATATTGGTTGGGCAGCAATTCAACCAGCATTAGATAGAAACTATGAAAATTTATTTTATACATATAAAGATGACGGATATGTTGATGTTGATATTCAATTACAAAAAGGATACGACATGAAAGATAAAACTAAAATGGTTCCTGGAGTATCGACAACAAGTAGAACAAGACCACTAATGATATCTGCATTAGAAATGTATATGCGAGAAAATACACCAGTTATACGCAGTAAACGACTCATACAAGAACTATTTGTCTTTCAGTGGTTAAATGGCAAAGCACAAGCACAAGTAGGTTATAATGATGACTTGGTAATGAGTTTTTGTATTGGCCTTTGGCTCAGAGATACATCTTTAAAACTAAGACAGCAAGGTATCGATCTAAATAAAAGAGCATTATCTCAATTTCAAAAAACAGATAGTGTTATTTATACTGGAAAAAACAAACCAAGAGACTCCGGATGGGATTGGCACAACGGCCAAAACGATGAAGGTTTAACATGGTTATTGTAAAAAATTGCTTGGATCTTTAACATGTTATATTTATAATAAAAGAAATACTATATGGCATCTTTAAGAAAACGTTTACAGAACTTGTTCAGCACCAATGTTATTGTTCGTGCATATGGCAAAGATAAACTAAAAGTTGTTGATACAAACAAACTTCAATCAGTTGGAAACTTAGCACAAACTAAATTAGCAGACCGATATACTAGGCTACATGGCTCTAATAAACATAAAGTAGGGGGCATACATGGAGGCTATGACTCTAATTACTATATGCATCAAAATCGTATACAATTGTATACTGATTATGAAATGATGGACCGAGACCCGATTATACATTCGGCATTAGATATATACTCAGATGAGTCTACACTTGAAGATCAATTCGGTGATATACTCACTATCAAGACCAATAACACCAAGATACAAAAAATACTTTATAATTTATATTATGACATCCTTAACATTGATTTTAATATGTGGGCATGGATTCGTAACATAACAAAGTATGGTGATTTCTTTTTAAAATTAGACATTGCAGATGAAATTGGAATCATCAATGCCAGACCATTTTCTAGTTATGAAATAGAACGTTATGAAGAATATGATGAGGTTACTGGTGAATATGATATAAAATTCAAACACATTGGCGGCTATGATGAATCATATGAAGTATTTGAAATAGCACACTTTCGTTTGTTATCTGACTCAAACTTTTTACCATATGGTCGTTCTATGCTCGAAGGGGCAAGACAAGAATTTCAAAAACTAACAATGCTTGAAGACGCAATGCTCATACACAGAATAATGAGAGCACCAGAGAAGCGTATATTCAAGATAGACATAGGTAACATACCACCTAACGAAGTTGATACATTCATGGAACAGATTATCAACAAGATGAAAAAAATTCCACACGTTGATCAACAAACTGGTAATTATAATCTTAAGTTCAATCTAAATAATATGCTTGAAGATTACTTTTTACCTGTTAGGGGCGGACAGTCATCAACACAGATAGACACACTACCAGGAATGACATGGACTGGTACTGAAGATATTGAGTATGTGAAAAACAAAATGATGGCAGCTCTTAAGATACCGAAGCCATTTTTAGGTTTTGATGAGGGGGTTGAAGGTAAAACTACATTAGCGTCAATGGATATTCGATTTGCTAGAACCATTGAACGAATACAAAAAATAGTAATTTCTGAATTATATAAAATTGGTATTGTTCATTTAGCAACACAAGGTTATGAAGGTGAAGATCTTATTGGTTTTGACCTATCATTGACACCACCATCGATAATCTACGATCAACAGAAAGTTGCATTGATGAATGAAAAAATAAATTTAGCTAACACCATGAAAGACAGCAAATTGGTGTCAGATAAATATATATATGAATTCATATTTAATATGTCCGAAGAACAGTGGCTACAAGAACGTGTTAATGTGATTGAAGATCTTAAGCTTAGATTCCGTCAAAATCAAATTGAACAAGAAGGTAATGATCCTACTATAACAGGTGTCTCATATGGTACGCCACACGACCTAGCTTCAATGCATATGAGCACTGATGAAGTTGAAGACAAAGATGTAGGGGGTCGACCTAAAGAAGGAATTAAATACGGACAACATGCAAATGAATTTGGATGGGATCCAACTGGTAAGAAAACTATAGATCAAGCATTTAATCCTGAAAATCAAAAGACTGCTTTTCAACCTAATCCTAGGAGGCGAAAGGTAACTATGACTCAAGAATCTCAAAATGTTTTAAATTATTATAGAAAACAAAAAGGACAAAAAATTATAACAGAAACGTTTAATTCTTCATCTAAAGATAATGATTTAGGAACAATGTTAGATGAAAACAATATTTTATAGATTCGTCCATATTTATTAATAAAGAAAACTACTGGCTGCAGTATGAAAAAATTAAAACATTCAAAATACAAGAATACCGGGATTCTTTTCGAGATGCTTGTAAGAAAGCTAACATCAGAAACAATGTCTTCTGACAAAACAGTAACCGTCGATATAATTAAAAAATATTTTGGTAAAAATACTGAATTAGCAAAAGAATTAAACTTATATAATTCAATAATTAAAGAACAACACAAATCAGAAGCTCGAGCGTTAGAATATATACGAACTATTAGAGAAGCATATACACGTCTTAATCAAAGTACTTTGAAACGTCAACGATATAATTTAGTAAAAGAAATATCTGAAAATTTTGTATTTGAACGAGTATCAAAAATACACATAAACAATTACAAAGCATTAGCATCGATATACATGTTGTTTGAATATAAAGATTCAGACAATCCAAAAAGATTAATGGAATGTAAAAATGCAGTATTAGAACACACATTGTTAACAGAAAAAGCAATGCTTCCAAAAGATGAGTTGTTAGAAACATTTTCTAAACAAGAAAAGGATACAAGATTATTAGCATATAAATTAATGATAGATAAATTTAACAACAAATATTCAGTACTTTCAGAATCACAGAAACAGTTGTTAAACAAGTATATTACCAATGTTAATGACACAGAAGCATTACGTGAATATATTAGCAATGTTATTCCTACATTAAAAACACGTTTAGCAGAACATTCAAAACATATAACAGATAATGTTACAAGAATAAAAGTTGAACGACTATCAGAAATGCTTTGCAATGTAGAAACAATGAAAAAATTAAAAGAATCACATATAGTGTCTTTAATGCGTTATATGGATTTAATTGATGAATTAAATAGGATACATAAATGAAATCATTCTTAAAACAAATAAACGAAAGTTTTCATGCACTTGACGAAAAAGCAGCAAAACCTGATTATTTAGATTTTGATGGCGATGGTGATAAAAAAGAACCAATGAGAAAAGCGTTAAAAGATAAAGAACAAAATGAAGCAGTAGATCAAGATAACGATGGTAACAATGATTTTGATGATGTTAAAATTGCAAGAATGATGGCATCGGGTATGTCAAAAGAAGATGCACTTAAAAAAGTTCAAGAAGAAAAAGAAATAGACGAAGCATCTACTTCTGCAGGCGCAGGTTCATATATGACTCCAAAAGCTTTTGGTAAAGCAGATGATGATACTGTTGAAGCCATGGGATATAAACGAGTTCAAGAAGCAATGGATCAAAAGTATGAACAACTTATTGAAGGCTATAAGCATTTTGCTCTAGGAGAAAATAATTCTTCACCAACACAAACAGTAAATCGAGCTATTAGAGAAGTAGCAAAACAGTTAAAATCAATTGAAGAAACTGTTAAATACACAAGCAGATTAAAAACAGAATCTGGAATATCACATTCAGGATTTAGTAGCGGAACACATAATGCTTTAAGAAAAATATCAGAGCGATTAATTAAAATATCAGAGAGAGTTAGATCATTAGGAGAGTAAGATATGTCAAAGCCATTATTAGTAGAATATATGAAGTTTAATCCAATTGGGTCACTCAATGAGTCAAATGGTGCAAAATATGGAATTCCAGGTGGATTTGTAGTTCAAGGCATACTACAACGTAGTGGCGCAAAGAATCAAAATGGACGTGTATATCCTAAAAATATATTAATGCGAGAATGTCAACGATATCAAAAAGAATATATAGATCAAAACAGAGCTTTAGGTGAATTAGATCATCCAGAGTCAAGTGTTGTCAATTTAAACAATGTGTCTCATAATGTTTTAAAAATATGGTGGGAAGGCGATGATCTTAAAGGCGTAGTTCAAGTATTAGATACGCCGTCTGGTAAAATATTAAAGTCTTTATTCAAAGAAGGTATAACACTAGGAATATCTAGTAGAGGTTTAGGTAGTGTTAAAGAATTAAGAAATGAAGGCGTTGTAGAAGTTCAAGATGATTTTGAATTGATTTGTTGGGACTTTGTTAGCAATCCATCAACACATGGAGCTTTTATGGGAATGATGAAAGAATCGGTTGAAAAAAATAAAACAAATAAATACGGAAAAGTTAATGATCTAATCACATCAATATTGTGTGAAGATGGTAAATGTAGGATATAATATGAAATTTGAAAATAAACGATTGAAAATAATAAGAGATCTTGTTAATGAAGATGCATCTAAACAAACAGTATTTAGTGAAGGACCAGCACCATTAACTACAGAACAAAAAAGACAATTTGTAGAAGCATGTAAAACATTTTCGCATATGGGAGAAAGTGTATATGGATCTGGTAAATTAAAAGAGATTGTAGAACGTATTACTAGTATTGTAGAAATTGGCTCACAACTTGTCACTGAAAAAGAAGATATAGTAGACAGTGTTTCAGCAAGTCGTCATATGAAAGGTATGGGTGTTGCTCTTAAAGAATTTCAAAAATCTGCAAATGAAGTAATGATTCACGAACGCAGAATGGAAGCTGCATTTGAAGATATTGCAGAAGGTATTCAAAAATATTTCGATGTAGGATAATTTGGACATTTAAATATTTATTTATATAATATAAAAGAATGATAATGAGTAAGTTTAAAAAAATGTATAAAGACTTTTTTAGTTTAAAAGAACAAAAAGTAACATATTCTGATGACGAAGTAGCTAATTTAACAAAAGCTGCAGATGAAGCAGAACGTTTAAAACAAGCTATTACATCTGAAGAACTTATAGACGAAGCTCAACTAGTAAACAACTTAACAGACTATGCAGGACATGTTATATATCAATTACGTGACCCGCAAGAAGCTAACGCAGTAGCCAAAGAAATACAACGATGGACTACTAAAAAGGGGTTTACTATTATTGCTCATAAAAAATCCAAATCAGGTCGCACAGGATATTTTTATTTCAGAGTAGGAGAAGATCCAGGATCGGAATCACAAAAGATTCAAGGATATTTTGCACAACTACCCGAGCTTAACAAATTTGCATTTAAAGCCCCTAGAAGCAAAGCCCCAAGAAGAAGACCAAGTAGAAAATTTTAAAACAAGTTATATGAGTAAAAAACAAAAACACCACAAAAGTATCGTAGCCGGTACACCATCAGCTATTGCAGTAGTAGACAGAGACATTTCATTTGCATTGAGATCATTTAAAAGAAAAATGAAACAACTAGGAGTATTAGACGCATTAAAAGAAAATAGAACTTTTACTAAACCTAGTGTAAAACGTAGAGCTCAATTAATTAATGCAAAATATATGCAGAAAATTAGAGATATACATCAATACGATTAATAAATAAATAATTTTTTTATGAGTCCTAGCAGAAATGTTAGGACTTTTTTACTGTTTTTGTACTAGCCTTATATTTATATTGGAAATACGCTATCTCTATATAGTGTCTATAAAAATAATATTCTATTAAGATTTCAAATAATCTTATTTCCAAAAAACAAATTTAAGGAGAAAACAAATGGCAAAAACAGATTTGCTAAAAGAAGCAATTGCTGACGCTAAGGCCGTTAAAGAAACTGCATTAGCAAACGCAAAGATTGCGCTTGAAGAAGCTTTCGCTCCAAGAATCCAAAGCATGTTATCTGCTAAGCTATCCGAAGAACTCATGGATGAACAAGATGAGTTAGAAGATGCTGAATTAGATATGGCTGCTGGTGAAGAAGGTGATGTACCTGCTGAACTAGATGGCGACATGGCTATGGATGATATGGGTGACGAAGGTGAACCAATGGATGTTGGTGATATCGAACTCGATACTGACATGGATGGTGAAATTGACTTTACTGGTGACATAATGTCAAAACCAGGAACGGAAGCCGAACCAGCTATAGACGACATGGGTGAACCAGAAATGGATGCAGTTGATGCAGAATTAGACGGTCCGTCGGACGAAATGGGTATTGAAGAGATCATCAGAGAGTTAGAAGAAGATTTAGACGAAGGTGAAGGACATTATGCTGAAGAAGAAGAACCTGTAATGGGCGAAAATTATTCAGAAGAAAATAATGGAACTGACGAAGGACAAGTTTTAGAATCAACTGATAAATCTATTGACGAACTTATCGAAGCAATCTTAGCTGAAGAAGAAGAAGAGAAAGAAGAAGAGAAAGAAGAAGAAACAGTTGATGAATCAAATTGTGGCGGTACTCGTAAGAAAAACGAAGAGATGAAAGAAGCTCTCGAAGAAGCTTATGATACTGTAGGACATCTTAAATCAGTAATCAACGAAGTTAATCTTTTAAATGCAAAACTTCTTTACACAAACAAATTGTTCCGAAATTTTGAGTTGAACGAATCACAAAAAATGAAAGTGATTGAAAACTTTGACAGAGCTGGTAACACCAGAGAAGCAAAATTGGTATTTGCAACTTTAGCAGAATCATTCCATAAGCCTAGCAGAGGAAAAAAAGTAGTTAAAGAATCAAGATCAATGGCATCTAAGCCTGTTGCAACAACTGCTCCAAGCAAAGAGACAACTCAAGTATTAACTGAAGGCTTTGAACAAGCCAACCGTTGGAAGAAACTAGCGGGTTTAATTAAATAACTTTAAAACAAAGGAAACGAAAAAATGAGTTTAAATTCATTATTACAAAGTCCTGATGCCTCTCAAAGAAATGCTGTTAAAGCACACGTTTCTAAATGGGAGAAAACAGGTCTTTTAGAAGGTCTATCTAATGAGACTGAAAAAGCCGGTATGGCTACTTTGCTTGAAAACCAAGCAAGACAATTAGTAAAAGAAGCAAATGCTACAGGTACAGCAGCTGGTTCTGAGGAATGGGCAGGAGTTGCTCTTCCATTAGTAAGAAGAATCTTTGCTGAATTTGCAGCTAAAGAATTCGTATCAGTACAACCAATGAACTTACCATCAGGTCTAGTATTTTACTTAGACTTTAAATATGGTACAGCTCGTCCAGGATTTGATGATGATAATGCCGATCCAGTATCAGCAAACGGTCATCCATTTGGAACTCCAGAAGCTGACGATTCAATGTTTGGTGTTACTAATACATCAGGTGATCCATCAGGTGGTCTTTATGGTGCAGGTAGATTTGGATATTCAATTCCAAACGCAACTGGCGTTGCCGCAACTGTATCTGCAGGAGCCTCTACAGGTTCAGGAGCTGCTCACACAGCTGCAACTAGTGCATCATTGAACTTTGATTCACTTTACACTGCTAATTCTGGTCAGTATTTTAATTTAACAGTACCAGTACCAACTGATGCTGATGCATTAGCAGTTAGATCATTTACTTTGATTTCTGGTTCAACTGAAATTATTCCTGTACAAGCATTCTCAACTATTGACGCTAACTTTACAGCATCAATGGTAGTAACTGCTTCATTGGCAGGCGGTGCAACTGGTATTCAAGTAGCAATCGATAACAATGGCTTGAATGTTAACTATAGCAAAGCTCCAACCGATATTACAAGAGGTGACTTTGAAGATGCTAATCCGTTTAAAGGATCTGGTGCTAATACTGGTATCGATGATGGTACAGATATTGACATTCCAGAAGTTAACTTAGAACTTCAGTCTGAGCCAATCGTTGCTAAGACTCGTAAGTTAAAAGCTGTATGGACTCCTGAGTTCGCTCAAGACCTTAACGCTTATCACTCAATCGATGCAGAAGCAGAATTAACTTCAATGTTGTCTGAGTATGTATCAATGGAGATTGATTTAGAGATTCTTGATATGTTGATTTCATCTGCTCCAACTACTGAGTATTGGTCAGCAGTAAACAATGAGATCTGGAATGGTTCGTCATTCGATCAAACGTCTGCTACTACTGGTGGGTTCTATAACACGCAAGGTGGATGGTTCCAAACACTTGGTACTAAACTGCAGAAAGTTTCAAATAAAATTCACCAAAAGACATTGCGTGGTGGTGCTAACTTCTTAGTTACATCTCCAGCAGTTGCAACTATCCTTGAATCTATTCCTGGATTTGCTGCAGACACTAATGGTGATAAAATGGAATTTGCCGCAGGTGTACAAAAGATTGGTGCAATCAATAACAGATACACTGTTTATAAAAATCCATACATGAAAGAGAATGTAATTCTTATGGGCTTCAGAGGAGCACAGTTCCTAGAAACAGGAGCAGTTTTCTCTCCATATGTACCTCTTATTATGACTCCTTTAGTTTACGATCCAGTAAACTTCACACCAAGAAAAGGTGTCATGACACGTTACGCGAAGAAAGTAGTTCGTCCAGAATTCTACGGAAAAGTATACGTGAAAGGATTGGAGACTCTTTAATAGTTAAATAGTTAAACACTTTTTAATTTAAAGAATTAACAATTGAAAGGGAAAGGGAGGCTTCGGCCTCCCTTTTTTACTGTTTTGATATTTATATAAAAAAGAAATACTATGGCAGTACCAAGAACGAAATACGAAATGTTTGCAGACATACGGTATGACGGTAGACTTGTAGACGTGTTAGACCGTATCCGAGCAATCCGTTTAGTTTTAATGGTTCATATTGAACAAGATTTAGGACCACATAAAGAGTTAGTAAAAATCAAAGTACTAACGCCATATCCTGCGAATAAAACATTCGAAGCAATAAGACAAATGTGTTTAGGTAAAATTGAAACCCTTAAGGATATGTCTTACAGAAAATCAACACTTACAAAATTAAGTTAAAAAAGTTACATTATGGCAACATCAAATAGGGTAAAGACCCCTCCAAAAAACAGCATTAAATTTTCTATAACATTATCAGAAGAACAGAAATATGCAAAAGCTAAAATATTAAAAACACCGTTTAACTTTATATTAGGTAAAGCTGGTAGTGGTAAAACATTATTAGCAGTTCAAGTAGCATTAGATAAATACTTTAAACGAGAAATTGATAAAATCATTATTACTAGACCAACCGTATCAACCGAAGATAACGGCTTTCTTCCGGGATCATTAGAAGAAAAAATGAGCGAATGGCTTGTTCCAATACGAAGCAATATGAGAAAAGTTTATAATAAACCTGAATTGCTAGAAAAAATGGAAAAGGAAGAAAATATAGAATTAGTAAGTCTTGCACATTTTAGAGGTCGGACATTTGATCATTCTATATGTATTGTAGATGAATTCCAAAATCTAACTAAACAACAACTACAAATGGTTGTGAGTCGTTTAGGTAAACATAGCACTATGATTTTATGTGGTGATAGATATCAGATTGATTTAAAATTTAGCAATGATTCTGCTATACATGAAGTCCCAAAAATAAAAGAATCTAAATATGTCAATGAAATTATTTTAACAGATAATCATAGACATGAGTCATTAGAAGAAATTTTGAACCTCCTAAATGAAAAGTATTGATATTTATATTAAAGGATATTAATGGACTACTCAGAAAATAAACCAATATGGCCCGGAAGCTCTTCATTTAGTAGCGGAAAAACACCATTTGGGTTTTTTGATGCAGACCCTTCTTTTCAGACTGAAGCAGATAGTTTTGCCAAGTTTGCAGCAAATCATGTTGGGTATCCAATAATGGATGTTGAGTTAATTGATATTAATTTTTACACAGCATTTGAAGCAGCAGTAATTGAATATTCAAATCAAGTTAATCAGATAAACATTGTTAATAATCTTGTTAATACATTGGGTATTAAAACAGGTAGTGATTTCTTTTCAAGTCAAGGTTTAACTGGAGCAGTTGTTGGTAATTCAATGGGATATATTACCAAATTAGCAAAAGCATATGGCACAGAAGCTGATTCGGGTGGTAATGTCAAATGGTATAGTGCATCAATTGATGTTCAAGACGGAAAACAAACATATAGTATACGAGAAGCAGTATCTGCGTCATTAGGAATAGAAGTTACCAATAACAATGGCATTGAGATTAAACGAGTATTACACAATACACCACCGGCAATTATTAGATATTTTGATCCATTTGTTGGTACTGGATTAGGTTCGCAACAAATGTTAGATGCATTTGACTTTGGTGGATTTTCTCCTAGTGTTAATTTTATGATGATGCCAATTCATATGGATTTATTTAGAATACAAACTATTGAATTCAATGACAGAATTAGAAAATCACATTTTTCTTTTGATATCCATGGTGACGATATAAGAATATATCCAGTACCAGGAACACAAGGAACTATGTCAACTCCGTTTTATGATAAAGTATGGTTTGAATTTATTTTCGAAGAAGATAAAACCAATGACGGGGTGTTATTTGGGAATAGCGCACTTTTAAACGATGTTATATCTGACGCATCTAATATACCATATACATATCAAAAGTACAATAACATTAATGATATGGGTCGTAGTTGGATATATAGATATGGTGCTGCACTCATAAAAGAAACATTAGGTTATGTTCGTAATAAATATTCTAATGTACCAATACCAGGAGGAGAAGTAACACTAAATGGTAGTGATTTGGTATCACAAGGACAATCAGAAAAAGATGCTCTAATTACACAGTTAAGAGAATTTTTAGATAAACTAACAAAAGAACAAATGTTAACAAGACAAGGAACTGAAGCTACTCAACAAATGGAGATACTAGCAAAAGTTCCATTAAAAATATATATTGGATAGGAGGTAAAATATGGCACTGTTTGGAGGACAACGAGATGCTAAATTTTTAGCCGCTATCAATTCAGAACTGATCAATGCAGTAATAGACACTGAAATTGAATTTTATAAATTATTAGTAGAATCATCAGATTCAAATTTATATGGAGAATCAGAAAGCAAATCATATTATGATTCTATACTTATTCCTTGTGTAATTACTAAAGACGAAAAAAATTCTAATATGGATGATTATGGTCATACATATACTAGAACAGGTAAATTTGCAATATCTAGAGATATATTAGTACGAGCAGACTTTTATCCTGAAGTTGGAGATATATTGCTTTGGGACAATGAATATTTTGAAGTAGACAATGTAGATGCTAATCAGTATTTCATAGGAAAAAATCCAGAAACGTGGCCAAATGGAGATCAACATGGTTATAGTGTGTCAGTGATGGTAGATGCTCATGTAACAAGACAAACACCACAAGGTATTAAAGATATAAGAAACGGAGGAAATAATAATTCTCCTGCATATAAAGGACATTAATGCCAAGATATAACAGAAAAAATATCGATCGTAAAACAAATAAACCTAATCCTAAAAAAACGGAAGGTTTAAACAATGATCCAGTATTAAATCGAGCTGAACAAGTACGGCGTGATGATGATGTTATACGCACGGTTAAACGTACGGTATATGATATTGACTATGCAATAAAATGGTATATAGAAAATGAAATACAACCTCAAATAACCGCAAATAAAAATTTAATAGACGTTCCTGTAATATTTTCAAATGGTGAAAAATGGGACAATGTACGTCGTTTAGGTTATCTTCGTGACGAAAAGGGAATGTTACAATCTCCTCTAATAATGCTTAAACGTAATTCAATGCAAGAACGAGACAACACCCGAACACTTGACGTTAATAGACCACAAGCAGGAAATCATATAATTTATCGTAGTAAATATAATAATAGAAATAGATATGAAGATGAATTATTTCCTATACCAACTAATGAGCCACAACAATCTAAAAAAATATATGTAGTAGATGTTCCAAAATATGTTAATATAGAATATGACATGATGCTTTGGTGTGATTTTACTACGCAAATGAATGATCTAGTAGATCAAATAATGCCATATGGTAGATTTGCATGGGGAAATGAATCGAATAAATTTGCTACAGCAATGGGTAGTGTTAGTTTCGAGACTGTTAATACAGTAGGCGAAGACAGATTAGTTAGAGCAACTATTCCTTTAACAGTTATGGGAACACTGCTTTCAGAACAAGAAACAAGAAAGTCTACATTGAAAAAAATGTATTCAGTAAAAAAAGTTGTTTTCCAAACAGTTATTGATTTAGATAACAATATATTTGAAACAACAAAAATACCAACTCAATTATTAGCAGCATCTCAAACTATTGCAGGCGGAGGTAGTGTAATAGTAAATGGTGGTGGGACTAGTGCAACAGTTGATAGTAACTCAATGGCATACTTAATAGGTCTTGTAGATAAAACTGCAACATATGTTTCTGCCACAACAGTAAACGTAACAGGAACTCCTAAAATTAATCCAAGCACATTAGCTTATGCATCTGTCAATGAATTTGATGTATATGTAAACGGACAATACATAGACAAAGCAGCATATACATGGACGCCAGATGAAAACACAACACAAACAATAGTATTCGATACTGGCACATTAGGCTATGATATCTTGAATACTGACACTGTTATTGTTAATGGGAGATGGGCATAATGGCAAGACAAATAAGACCAGGACAACTTCAAGAAAATGTATTATATAATATATCTGCGAGTTTTGCTATATCAGCATCTCATGAAATTACACATGAAGTCTCTTCTAGTTATGCAGAAACAGCAAGTTTTGCTAATTTTGCTGCAACGTCTTCATATGTAATTAACACAAATATACCAGAAAAATTACATTTACAAGTCAGAAATGATGATGTTGTAACAATACCGGCTGGCACTCCTATATACTCAACAGGTGAAATAGGAGGAAGTGAACGAATTAAAGTAAGAATAGCATCTGCTAGTAGTGCTGATAAAATGCCTTCTATCGGTATTGCTGAAACTGATTTAACTACCACCGGTAATACTAAAGATGGGTTTGCTATTATAAACGGAATTTATAATACCAACGTAACTCCAATATCAGGTACGCCTGCTATAGGAGATAATATTTATATTCATGAAAATAGTGGATTGACTACAATTAAACCGTCTGGATCTAACTTAATTCAAAACATAGGTACTGTATTAAAAACTAATGGTACTATAATACAAGGAATGAAAGTTTCTTCAATTGACAGATCAAATGATGTACCTAATCTGTTAACAGGAAATGTATTTTATGGTGTAGGAGATCAAGCAACACAATCGCCTTTAAGTGATATCATTAGCGGCAGTTTATTTTTATATAGCGGTTCATTTAGTGGTAGCTATGAAGGAGATGGATCGCAGTTATCAGGAATATCAACAACACCATTTCCATTTACAGGAGACGCAGTTATAACCGGATCATTAGTTGTATCTGGCAGTGGCACGCAAGGAGGATTAAGAACTAATACTAGAAATATAATATTAGGACAAGGCGCCGGCCATGATCAAAATGCAACTAACGGTCCTTATAATGTAATGATCGGTTATCAGGCAGGGTATACTAATACAACGGGTGACTCCAATGTTTGTATAGGACAGAATGCTGGATATGCTTTAAGCACAAATGCGTCAGATGACAACATTTTTATAGGTAAATTAGCTGGAGCAGGAGGAACATCCCCTGCAGCTAGAATGAGTGACGCTAATTATAATATTGCTTTGGGCTATGAGACTATGTTATATCTTACTAGTGGAGATAGTAATATTGGTTTTGGATTCCGAACAATGCGAAACATATCATCAGGTAAATACAATCTAGCATATGGCGATGGAGCTCTATACAATACCGATACAGGTCAAAATAATATTGGTATAGGAAGAAGTGCAGGAGCTGAGCAAACAGCTGGAACTGGTAACATAACAATTGGTTCTGGTAGTTTAGGTGTAGCTGGTGAATCTAATCAACTTAGAATTGGTAACGGAAACACAATAACCACAATATCAGCTTCATTAGAAACCGGAGACATAATTTTTGCTAGCACAGCAAGTGCAGAATATCTATCTACACCTGCAGGTAATTTATCTCCAATTTCCGCTTCATACGCAGTAACAGCCTCCCATGCACTTAATGCCGTCGCTTCAGCAACCAACTTTACTCAATCATTATTTGTTACACCTAATGGTAATGATGGCACAGCTGCAGTAGGAGATATGTTAAACCCATTTCATACAATATTGGCAGCAACAGCATCATCAAATATAGGTGATACTATAATAATATACCCAGGAACATATCCATCTGAAAGTGCAAATATAATTAAAGATGGAGTTAATTATTACTTTTATCCGGGTGCTATAGTACATCCTACCGCAAGTTTAAGTGAGTATATCGTAGACATACAAGATCCAACATATCCTGTAAACGTAAGAGGAGCAGGTTCTTTTATCTCAGATGACACATCTTACGGAGCTATTAGAATTCAAGCAGAGGAATGTTATTTTGAATTTGATATCGCTAAAACTACTAACAATACAACTAACACATATAACCAAGGAGGAACAGTTGATTTAGAACCTACTAATGCTAGTAGTGGTAGGATCTCTACAAATGATATAAAAGGAAATCCTTTTTATATAAACGGAAAAATTATTAATACCGGTAATTTTGGAACATATGGTGGTGCTTTAATATTAGGAAGAAATGGCCTTACTGATTATTCATCATTGATATTCGAAGGTTCTATAATGCAACTTCATCCTACTGATACTCGTCCTGCTATATATGTTGCAAGTAATAAGACGACTTATGATTTTAGTGTTAATGCAAATGTATTTGCGTCTGCATCACAAGCAGTTTATTCAGACGGTAGAGGCGCTGTACGATTAAGAGGAATATATTCAACTGGTGATCGTGGCAATAAATATGCTATAGAACTAACTGATGGTTATCAAACGCATTATGATATAGATGCTCATATAAATGGATCTGTAAAATTAAACACCGGAGACATAAATAATAGCGGAGGAATCCTTCGAGGAACAATATTAACAGGTAATACTACACCTGATGACGCAGCTATTTACATTAATGGTGGTGGGCAACATAAAATAGATAATCAAATTTTTATGCGTGATAGTGGTGGTTATGGTATTAAAATAGAAACGGATGACGCACAAGTAGAATTTACTGGAGATTTTAATGCTGACGCTGGTAGTTCTTATATTAATTTTTGCAAAGTAACAACTGGTAAATTAATATTTAAAGGATCATTAGGCAGTAAGGCAAATCGAGGAAATGGAAACATAATAAATGGCGGACATCTTGTTATCGATTCATTCTTTGATAATGACGGATTTAACTATCCAGATAATGCATATTGTTTTCAATTATCAGCAGGAACTTTAGAAATTAATAATAAAGTGACACACGCTTACACAACACCAGGATCTGGAATAGTAGATATGACAGGCGGATACTTAAAACTAAACGGAGCAGAGTTAGTTCAACTTAATGGTACTGGATCATTTGCTTATGGTGTAGATCTAAACGGTGGATCACATTCCGGATCAATATTAAATAACAGTTTTACCAATTTGACCCCATTTGGACCAGGGGCATTTACAAATGAAATAACAGGGGGAGGAACATTGTTCTACTCAGATAAATTATATTAGGTATTTATAATAAATGGCATTCACATCATCATATACACCTGGATTAATTCAGCAATCAGAATACTATTATGGTACTCCCGATGTTTTGTTATCAGGCTCGTTCTCAGGTTCTTTTCAAGGTGATGGCTCAAATGTAACAGGAGTAGTATCTGCTTCATATGCTATAACTGCTTCACACGCATTAAATAGTAGTGGCGGTGGAACACCAACCTTTATAGCATCCGGATCAACATCAGCTTCAGCAGCACCGAATACCGGAGTAGTTGTAGAGCATAGTGGTTCGACAGCATTTAGTGTTATAGGTGATGTCGGCACTTTATTTTCAGTAGACGATTCATTAACTGGTACTTTATTTTCCGTAAATGATATATCAGGATTTCCGGTGTTACAAGCAGAAGCCGATGGTGATGTATACTTAGGAAAATCTCCTCAATCATTGTATACCACAGCAGTTATAAGTTCTAATACAGCAAATATAACACAATCGATATACGGAATAAGCACAAGCTCATATGCAGGAGCATTTATAGAATACACTGCATTTTCTGGATCACATGATGCTCGAGCAGGTAGCTTGATGGCTATATGGAGCGGTAGTGCAGTGAATTTCACAGAAACAACTACTACTGATTTCGGAGACACTTCTAACTTGTTGATGCAAGTAGCAATATCACAGAGTCAAGCACAAGTGCAATCATATTCAACTACCGCAGGATACAAAATCAAAACCATAATAAAAGCAATATAATGGGTATAAGGAGAGGACCAAATATCATTATGGATGGTTTGGTGTTTATGGCTGATGCCGCAAACCCAGATAGTTATCCAGGCTCAGGTACCACTTGGAATGATTTGACTACAACTCAAAATCACGGTACGTTAACTAACGGTCCTACTTTTGATTCTGGTAATGGTGGTAATATTGATTTTGATGGTACTAGTGATATAGTGGAATTTGGAAGTTCTAATTTGTTAACTGGTGATAACTGCCAAGCATGTACATTAAGCGGTTGGGTGAAATGGACATCAACCGGCACCGGCTATATAGCATCTATAAAAAGATCTGCTTCAGATTCCACGTTATTTGCTATAAGCGTTAATCAAAAAGCTAGTGGACAGCCTCAAACTGGTACAGCTTGTATAGTATTAAGAAATGCAGCTGATAGTGCTCATACATATACATTTTATGATGGTGATTATAATGATGATATCTGGCACAATGTAGTTGGTAGAGTTAATGGTAGTACTATCAATTTATTTGTAGATGGTATTGCAGTTAAACAATCTACTGCTGGTATGCAAGACGTTTCTGGTAATACTGCAAATTTTACAATAGGCGCATTTGCGACTTCTAATACATTACATGATATAGACGGTAGTATTGCTCAAGTTTCTTTTTATCGAAGAGCATTAGATTCTGATGAAATACTTCATAATTACAACGCACTTAAAGGGAGATTCGGATTATGAATTTTGGTAGTATACGGACTCCTATTATAACTGATGGATTGGTATTCAATATGGATGCTGCTAATAGAGCTTGTTATCCCAAGACCGGAACTACTGCTACTGATACTATTAATAGTTTAGCAGGAACATTTTCCTCAACTCCTACATTTGATTCTGCAGAGGGACAAGGTGTAATAGATTTTGATGATACAGATAATATAAATTTTGGAGATAATGATGTATTAGATTGGGGAAGTGGAGATGGAACTATAGGCTCTTGGTGTAAATGTGCAAGTGGTAATGGGGTACAAGATTTTGTAATGAAAGGAGCTTATAGTACTAACGGTAAAAATTATTCTTTAATATTATCTACTAGTGAAAAATTAATGTTTGCTATCGATGATAATACAACATTTAAATCTGTTGAAAGTGCAACCACAGGAAATGATAATACTTATCGATATTTAGTAGGAGTTAGAGATGGCAATAATTTAAGATTTTATATAAATGGTATAGAAGACGGAAATAGTCCTACAGATATAACAGGGTATGGAAGTTTAGATTCTACAGATCCTTTAATTATAGGAGCAGGTACCCAAGGGGCAGGCGGAGGAAGAGGTAATTACTTAAATGGTAGTGTTGGTTCAGTCCACATCTACAACCGAGCACTATCAGCAAACGAAGTCCTACACAACTACAACGCATTAAAATCAAGGTTTGAATAATGAGTGGAAGAGTAGGTAGCATAACAACAGAAATAATAACTGATGGGTTAGTATTCAATTTGGATGCTGCAAATCGAGCAAGTTATCCTAAAAGCGGTACTACATGGTTTGATACAATTAGTGCTAATAATGGCACGATAGAAAATGGAGCTGTCTTTGATGCTGATGTAGGCGGAAATTTTGATTTTGATGGTAGTAATGATTATGTAGAAACCAATTATAATTTACCAGCTTCAACTACTAAGTTTTCTACGTCTTTATGGATCCGACCACACAATACTTCAACTGCTCAAGTATTGATAGACAATAGAGATGCAGCTGCAGATGGATACAATGTATTTATTAGCAGTAACGCAATACGTTTTAGAATAAATGGTACTGATCTTATATCAAATAGCATTTCTGGACGTGTTAATACGTGGTTCAATGTAACAACTACATACGATGGTAACCTTAAACGAATATTTTTTAATGGTGTTATTGATAAGGGTACGAGCCAAACTGCAACATTAAATGTTTCAAATCTAACAAGAATAGGCACAATAAGTCAAGCATCACCAACAGCAAATTTTAATGGTCAAATAGCTTCTGCACAAATTTATGAAAGAGCATTGTCTAAACCAGAAGTCCTACACAACTACAACGCATTAAAAGGTAGATTTCAATAACAACATATTTATATAAAAAGAAATAAAATGGATTATTCAAACAGAACATATGCCTTTGCCGATTGGGCAGATATAGGCTCGGTAGACTTTGCACAAGTAATGGAAACAAGTGCAGATACTGTGCGTAAATCAATAGACGAAACCATGTTTATACTAAAATGGTATACGGCATCACAACCAACATTTATCACGGATAACAGTGTTACACTGCAATGGTCAGGATCACATTCACAATGCATGCAACAATTGGTAGGACCAAATTGGACACCAACTGGTTCTCAACCATAAACATATTAAAAAAACAAGGAAACAATGTCTTTATTGAATTGGAGAAATTTTAGCAGAAGGCCAGACATTCAACATCTCCCTTTGCAAGAACAATTATATTTATTTGAACAAGAGAATAAAAGAAAAACAGAACAAAATTGGTTTTTAGAAGCACAATTAATGAATGGCGGCGGTGGCGGTGGTGGTTTTGCCGGTAATGCAAGTGATGGTCCAATTGCTGGAGCAACTGTAACTACTGACGTTGGAACTACTACCACTGACACATTAGGAAATTTTACATTCGCACAAACACCTACTTCAGAAATAACAGTAACAGGTGGTACTGACTCTATTACGGGAGTAGCATTTACAGGAGAATTAAAAGGATTTCCTCAATACAAAACAGTTTCTCCATTAACCACATTAGCATACCATCTCAAAGAAGAAGATACAAGTCTGACTGCTGACACAGCTGTGGATCTTTTATTTGCTAGTTCAAGTACATTGTTTGGAGTAGAATTAGAAGTAGCAAATAAAGACGTAATGCTCAACAAAGACTACGTAGCAGAATCCATACTAGCCGATAACCAAACTGCTATTGCAGCTCAATCAATAGCAACATATTTAGAAAGTGTTACTGAGACGGTTGGTAGTGCAGTAAAGGGTGCAGATGAAAGTGATAGCGGTTCAAACTTCACAACTAAGAGTGCTAAGGTAGAGGGATATAGATCCATAGCTCGGCAAATTAGAGATACTGCTGGTGCTAAAACAGAAATCAATCCTGAAACTCTTTTTGATAAAGTTAAACTCCCTAATGGTAATCCCTGGACAACAACTGGTAGTCTTGATACCTCGGCTAGACGAACCGTTAAATCATCACTAGACAATATACGCTTACAATTAGGCGAGTTATCAAGATCTGAATTATATAATGCTAATTATTTAACAACTCAGATTCAAGCAATTAACAGAGGTGTAAAAGAAGATTATAAAGTTCAAGCAACAAGACTTGCAAAGGGTGACCCATCTAGATTTAAAAGCATTAATGAGTTAGTAACTGAATCTACAGGAAGTTTAGCTCAAATAGAATCTGGGAGAGCAAATGAAACAGATGCAGATACATCGAAAAAACCTCCTAGCGAATTATTTGAATTAGGAGGAATGGCTTACACAATGCAAGCCAAAGGCCAAGATGCTGTTACACTTTCATTTAAAAGAGACCCAGGTCAGATGTTTGTAGTAGGAACTGAAATAAGAAGAGGACAATTTTTAAATAATGAGTCTGGTGCATTTAGACCAAATGAAGCTTCTAACTATGTAAAAGCAGCACCAACTATTATAGCAACACAAACAACTGCATCAGCTGGTAAAGTGTATGAGATAACATTGTCTAATCCAGGATTCCAAATATTGTCAGCTGAATTAAAAACAGCAACAAAATACTTACCCGTTGCAACAGGTGGTTATGTTGCACAAGAAGCATTCCCACCTAGGTCACCAGGAGATCCACTCAGCTGGAGCACCTCCAGAGTACAACCATTTACAGCTTCAATAGCAGCAAATCAAACATCAACATCTGCTACACTGATTGATAGGTTGGGAGGAACTTTTACTTATGAAATAGCATATAATTCATCAACAAATAGATATGAATATTCAGTAACTCCCCAGGGAGAGTCAAAAACATTAACAGCACATATTGCTGATTTTACCAATGAAGCTCAATGGACTAGTATAGCTATAAAAGACCCATATCGAAGATTCCAAATATCAAATGTAGATACAAATCACATACATAGTCCCAATGAAACTAACGAATATAAACTATCATTAAATGGTGGACCTCAGGAAACAATGACCAATACAGGTCTAAAAGCCGGTGGTAGGCAATTACGATATTCGCCTCTTGATTCGAAAACTAGTATAACACTTGTTCCAACTGACGGAGAGAATGCTCCAAATGGACCATTCACACTACTTAGTGGTATAGAGTCTTTATCGACTACAGCACAATTCATTAATAACACATTAACTGTTACATCTGGGAAAAATACTTATGTTATTACATATACTTAATAATTTGGATAATACAAAATAAATTTATATAATATAAAGAAAGGTTATAAATATGGCAACTAGAAAACTGGACAAAGAACATTTAGAACAAATTCAAACTCTTCAGCAA
>Ga0208645_1000575_pt1 | contig 38176 bp, 51 predicted proteins | sample VirMetDEL_Sep_01_FD_184519 | JGI IMG/M metagenome (GOLD analysis project Ga0208645, IMG submission 184519) | Aqueous microbial communities from the Delaware River and Bay under freshwater to marine salinity gradient to study organic matter... | ecosystem: Environmental > Aquatic > Marine >... | reverse complement strand
GAGGATATTTACATATATATAAAAACGGCTCAACATTAGTAAGAAGTAATCTTAAATATTTAGATGGTGGCGACCCAATAATAAGAGATTTAACTTTAACTATTAATACCATAGATAATTCTACAAGCACTAGTGATTATTATGAAGTTTATGCTGAACAAAATAATCCTAATGGATCTAATAACTGTGATATACAAGGTGGCACAGCTTACACATATTTTACAGGATATAAATTAATAACATGAGTTTAACAATAAATAAAGGAGGTGCATAATGGCACAATTATCAACGAAGATAAAATTGTATTGCGAAGCAAACAGCAAGGTTGCTGACTTTACAAACAATGTTATTTTACAAGATGACTCTGACGGGAACGGGCCGTACATAAAAAGCTGGAGTATCGAAGGATTGGCTAAGCCAACTGACGAGCAACTAGCTTCTTATGAAACAGCAGGCAATACCGCAGAATCTAACGCTCAAGCATTAGGCAATAGAGTTAGTGAATACCCATCACTCGGTGATGTAGTAGACGCTATCTTTAAAAAAGAAGCAGGCGACTCAACAGAGTTTGACGCTTTAGCTACAGCAAGAGCGGCTGTAAAATCAAAATACCCTAAAGGCTAATTAGATGTCAAGTATAATAAGAGTAAATGATTTGCAAGATAGTGGAGGTAACTCTATTATTTCTAGTGATGGCTCTGGTACATTTACTAATAATTTAGGTGTTGCTAATACTCCTTATTGGAAAGTATGGCGATCAGGCGCTTGGTCACTGAGTACAGGTGCAGATACCAAAGTTCCTTATGATGAAACAGCTATTAGTTCTGGCTCTTTGCTAGATACAGGTACAAACAGAGTAACACCAGGTGTCGCTGGTCAATACGCAATTCTTACTCAAGCGAGAATAGATACAAGCACAAATTTTAATATATGGTACGTAGATATTAGAATTAGTGGAACTAATGTAGCAAACGCACAAGTGTATCACGATGAGGGTGGTACTGTTACCACGTCAGCACTTGTTACTTTAACTGCTAGTGATTACATTGAATGTTTTGCCATGCAGAATAGTGGTGGAACTTTATCAGGTAAAGGTGTTGGTCAATATGATACTTTTATGCAAGGATTTAAATTAGTATGAGTTTAACAATAAATAGGAGTATAGAATGGCATTAACAACAATAAAGAATTTAGATCTTACAAGCTCAGTAACAGGTACATTACCTACAGGTAATGGTGGTACAGGTGCTACAAGCTTTGCTCCGGGTAAGATTGCTCAAGTTAAAACTGTTAAAATAAATCAAAATCAGACAGAGGGTGGTGCTTCTGGCCAAGGTATCAAAACTAATTCAACAAGCTATGTGGATATTCCAGGTTTAACTTTATCAATTACTCCAAGTGCTTCATCTTCAAAAATTTTAGTTTTATATCATGCGTCAGTTTCTAACACTGATAGTGAATCTGACACGACTTGGTCACAAATAAAAGTTTTAAGAGGTACAACTAATATAAGTGAAAGTACAAGGATGGCTGGTTATATGTTGTATAACCATGATATGTGGACTATGAGTATTTTAGATACTCCATCAAGTACAAGTTCTTTAACTTATAAAGTACAAGTTGCTTCAGGTAATTCTAATACTCATTTTTCAGCACCTCATAATACTAATGAAAGTGGAATAACTTTAATGGAGGTACTAGCATAATGACAAATACAGATAAATTTATAAAAGCAGTAAAAATTTTAAAACAGGGAACAGAGTTTAGTTTAGTTTCACCAGTAGATGATGAAAGTGGCTACAACAAAGTTTTATGGAACATAGGTGTTGACGATAATGGAAGTGCAATTCAATCAACTACTTGTCCTCATTCAGAATTAACATGGACAGCAGTAAAAACAGAAATGGATAGTTATGATTAATCCTTGTCCTGATTGTGGTTAGATGAATGCCATTAGTACAACTTACACCCCCACCCGGAGTCATTACTGAGATAACGGATTATCAAGCGGGTATGCGATATACCTCTGCTGATAAAGTTCGTTTTCGTTTTGGTCAGCCAGAAAAGATTGGCGGCTGGGCTAAGCGTGACGCCTTCAATACATCCACATTCTCTGGTGTCAATAGAAACATTAAACCGCATCGTGATACAGACGGTGTTAAATATATTTTATACGGAACAAGTTCACATGTCTATGTAGAATATTCAAACGTTTTGTATGACATTACACCCTTTCGAACAGACACACAAACATTAACAAATCCATTTACAACAGGAGCGGTAGGAACAAGTACTGTTACCGTAACACATACAAACCACGGTGTTGCTTTTACAAGTCCAGCTTCTAGAGTTGTTATTGAATCAATAGCAAGTGGAACAGTTGATGGGATTACCATTACAGCGGGTGAATATTTTGCAACATATGTAAACGCAAATAGTTATACAATAACAGCAGTACCCGGTGGTACAGGAAGTATCACAGGTACAGCGGCGGTAGGGGGGCAGACTGGCGGCGGATCAGTCAATGTCCGTTACCTTGTAAACAACGGGCCGGATGACGGCTTAACAGGATATGGTTTCGGTGCAGGTCTTTGGGGATCGGCATCATGGGGTACAGCAAGATCTACATCAGGGATTGTACTATCCCCTAGAGTTTGGAGCATGGATGCATGGGGCGAAGATATTGTGGCTTCTGTTGGCGGTGGTGAGGATACAATCTACTACTTTGATATCAGTGCTTTTAAAGCAAGTGCCAGCACGTATCGTGGAACAACTCTAGCATATTACATAACAAATACACTAAGCGGCGACGCGTCACAAGTACCAACAAAAGTTGGGCAAATTCTGGTATCAACTCCAGATCGTCACTTAGTTGTATTTGGTTGTAACCCGCAAGGTTCATCTACATATGACAGAACAACTATTCGATTCGCATCACAAGAAAGTTTATCCGTATGGGATGCACAAATAACAAATACAGCAGGTTCACAAAAACTTGGTACAGGTACAAACATTGAAGCGGCAAAGAAAGGTCGTGGTCAAATTTACATTTGGACAGATGTGGATTTATATGGTATGCAATTTGTTGGCCCCCCATTTACTTTCTCTTTCTCATTACTAGGGGAAGCATCAGGAACTATTTCTAAAAACTCTCCAGCGATGATTGAAGGTGGTGCATTCTGGATGGGTACGAATAACTTCTATGCATATGATGGTGCTGTACAAACATTAAAATGCCCTGTACTTAATTATGTCTTTGATGATTTCAATCCTGTACAACGTGAAAAAATATTTAGTGCAGAGATATTAGAGTTCAATGAAATCTGGTGGTTCTATCCATCAGCTTTATCTACAGAAGTTGATAGATATGTTATTTATAATTACCTAGACAACACATGGTCTATTGGAAATTTAGATAGAACAGCGTGGCACGACTCTGGTATCTTCACATTCCCAATCGCAAGCAATTCTGCAGGCAACGCCTTTAACCAAGAAAACGGAGTTAATGATGAATCATCTGCTTTAGCATCTTCTTTAGAAACAGGATACTTTAGTGGTGATGCAAACGGTGATAACATTATCTTTATGAAACGTATTATACCCGACACATCTTTTTCAGCAGGAACAACTATTAACTTTGAGATTAAAAGTAAAAGATACCCTAACGATACAGAGATAACGAAAGGGCCTTTTGCTGTAACATCATCCACCAATAAATTAAACTTACGCTCACGAGGTAGATCATTCCAATGTAAGTGGTCATCCTCAGCCGTTGACACATCATGGCGTCTCGGTACATGGAGAGCGGAAGGTCAAGCAGACGGAACTAGATAATGACATTATATAATAAAGCAGTTTATCCTGAATTATCATATCAAGAAAGAAGAGATAATATTATTACAGCTAGAACGTACGATGCTCTCATGCAAATATTACGATTGCGTGATCAATCTGTTGGAGAAATTCCTGTACGAATTGCTGATGAAAATGAACAACGATCAATGAATTGGTTTTTAGGAGATTAAATGGCTATAGAATATAAAAATGTAGTAACAAGTGTTACGACAACAGGGTCAGACCAAACGATTTACACTTGTCCTACATCAACAAACTTAGTTAAATATTCTGCGATAGTAAAAACATTTACAGTTTTAAATACAACAGCAGGTGCCGGGACATTAGATATCAAGCTAACGGATACAAGTGCTACATCCACGGTAACTATACGAGAGTATACGACATCAGCTTTTGCAGCTAATACAACTGTCGATCCGACCGATAAAGGGCCTATTGTTTTAGAGTCAGCTGATGTATTAAAGATAGATACAAGCGTTCAACCAGCAAATGTATACATATCAGTAATGGAAATAAGCGATGAATTGAGGGGTTTATAATGGGCTGCCCCCTTTACAATCCGCTAAATATGGAGTATAATATAGATTAATGGCTACAGGTATAGAACAATTAGGGGCTTTAGCGGGCCCGGTAAATCAAGGTGACGTAGTAATGAGACAGAGCGAAGCTCCTGCTGGAGCGGCGGCTATGCTTAATAAGATGGCACGTAAAAATACGCCGGGTGTATATAAACTTCCCGACACAAAACCAGCAACACCAGAATTTATGCAGAGTGCAATGGCAAATGTACAGCGTGATCTGACTAGTATGGCACGTAACGTAGAGTCTGTTGGCCCAGAGGGTCACATGCTAGCATACATCACACCTGAAGAAGCAGGTATTTTAAAACTTCTTGGAGGCTCGGGCGATGTCAATCCTGCAACAGGCGTTCCGCAATTTGATAAAGAAATTGACAGAGGAAGTTACTTAAGCAGAACCGCAGGCGGTACACAAAAAGAAAAATCATCTTCAGCACCCTCGTCTAATCCTTATAAAGAATACGCAGAATCTAGAAAAGAAGCTGGAGGAAAACAAGCTGAGAACCAAGCGGTTATAAAATTTTATGAAGACCGTGAGAAAAAAGGTGAATCAGGAATGCCACAACAAATAGCCGATGTTATATCACAAGATTCAAACATAGGCAACTATGATATTAATCCTAAAACAGAAACTGCTCAAAGTTTAGGAATAGGAATGATGAAAAGTCTTCAAACAGGAGAACGTGAGCCAGAACAATATGGGTTTTATGATCAAATGGTTAAGGAAATTGAAGCTTATGAACCTTTCAAAATGAAATTAGGCAGTCTTCCTAGTATGCTTGGTCAAATGGCAGCACCTTTTGGTTTAGATAAAGATGATCCAAAAAGATTATTTAGAACAGATGAAGAAGGCGAACTTACAGATGACAGAACATTAGAAGGTTTGCAAAAGAGATTAAAAGAACTAGGGGGCAGAGAAGGTATGGAAATGTTAAAACGATATGATCCAAAACTATACTACAAGTTTAATGTACCAGCAACCACCCAAGGCATTGAAGATTTATCTAAAGTTGATTTAGGTAAATTAGGAAACAGTAAAGAAGATAGAAGATTGGCGGCACGAGTTATGGAAGCTAGAGAATATATGTCTAAAAAACAAGAGGGTAGACCAGAAGAAATGGGAGCGGCCCCTGCCCCCTTCGTCGAACCAGAGACACCGGCAGAACAAGATCCAAGAGCAGGCGCTTTTGCGATCGGTGATATGATGCCATATACTAGTGATAGAACAGGCGGCGTTGAAATGGAAGTACCACTTGGTAGAAGATTTCAATTAGGTCGAGAAGGTGAGATGGCTCCTAAGGGTATGGACTTGCAAGAAGCAATGAAATATGCTACAATGGGAGGATATTCACAACTGGAACCATTCCAAGAATATATCGCAAGAAGACGTGAATATTTGGGAGAAGAAGAACCGGAGTACTTTGATGAAGAAGGTAACGTAATTTTTAGTGGAGTTAATTAATGGCAATATTTGATTTTTTATTTGGATCTTCTAATCCACCACCAGTAACAACAACCACTCAAACAAACATCCCATCATATATTGCGGAGCCAACAGCTGATATAATTGGTGAAGCTATGGATGTAGCTAAAGAAGGTTACATACCTTACAGTGGTGCAAGATTAGCAGGATTAACACAAGATGAATTAGCAGCAATGGAATCTGCTAGAGCGATGGGGGGCATAGGTACTCTCAGAGGTGGCGAAGCATATACAGCAGCAACTGCATCAGGTGCACCAGCTATCGGTGGAGTTGATCAATACATGACAGATTATCAACAACGTGTAGCGGATATCGCAGCACGTCAGATGCGAGAAGAATCTCAAAAGCAACAACAACAAATTGCAGCGCAAGCAGTAGGTGCGGGTGGACTTGACTCCTCACGTTTTGCTGTATTGGAAGCTGAAAGACAAAAAGGTTTGACACAAGGTCTTGGCGATTTATATGCAACAGCACAAGCAGACGCTTACAAAACTGCTTTAGCGGCGTCACAAAAAGATAGAGAACAACAATTACGATCAGCCCTTGGTATGGGTACAACAGCTACAACAGCTGCACAACTTGGTGCGTCAGACGTAGCTCAAAGATTAGGTATTGGTGCTTTACAAAGAGAACAACAACAAAAAGGTTTAGACATCGCTTACAGTGATTTCTTAAAAGAACAACAATATCCAAAAGAACAGTTAGGATTTGTGTCTAATATTATTAGAGGTGCTGCATTCCCTGAACAAAGAGTAACTACATCGCCGGGACAAACTCCTGCACCTATTGGGCAACAGCTATTAGGCTTTGGCTTACAAGGTTTAGGTGCGGCGGCAGGTCTTGGATGGCAACCGTTTAAATAAATGAAGATAGAAGAGTTTATTAGAAAATACGGAACAGATATAGCAGTTGGTGATATGCCTTCTACTATGCCATTAAAGAGTAGAGATATTAGTTTTGGCGAAGCGGCTGAAAAAAATACAGCAGAAATAATTAGATTACAAAAATTATTAGAAACTGTTGAAAATGAAACAGCTAGAAAAAGAATACAAAACGATTTAGATAAATTACTTAAGAAAACAAAAGATCAACCTCAGATATTTCCAACCACGTTTGGTCGAGGCGGCACTGAAAAACAACAAATGCGTATGGAACGTATGGATATATCAGAAGATTTAAAAGAGATGGATCCTAATAGAATTGTTCCAAAACCTAAACCAGAACCAGATCCAAAGTATGAAGGGCCGTTTGGTAAGCTGGGTGAATACTTATCAAAGAATGAAAGTGCAAGAAACAAACTATTTGATATGTTGGGATCTGTTGGTAGAGAATTAGTAAGACCAACACAGCCGGGTGAAGCTAGAGGTTTACTATCTGATATATCTGCCGGTGTAGAAAAAGGAGAAGCACGTTATTCTGCTGAACAAGCGGCGGCGGCTGAAGCGGCATTGAAATATGCACAAGCTCAAAAGGCCATGAGTCCTGAACAATACTATACATCAACAATGAAAAATGTTTATGACGAAGCTAAGAAAAAAGGTTTAAAGCCGGGTACTACGGCATACAATGAATTTGTTTCTGACAGATTACGTCTTGCAAATATTGGGGAATCAACAACTGCAATATCAGAATTACTTAACGATGCTCGAGAAAGATTGCAGTTTGAAAATGATCAAAATATTAGACAAGAAATTATGGCAGAAATAGATGCGTACAGAAGTCAGTTACAAGAATTACTTGGAACCGGAGATGGGTCTACAAGTCAAAGTGCTACTTCTATTTACGACGCAACTAAATAAAACTAAGGGGGCAACCCCTGAATACATTTTGTAAGGCATGGCAGAAAAAGTAAAGTATATTACGTTTGATACACCTAAAGCACCAAAGCTTAAGGTCAATGCCGATGCTACTCCAGAAGAAATCTCAAACATTTTAAAGTCAGGTGAGTTCGAAGACTTCATGGTATCCAATGGGTTTGCCTATAAGTATGGCTTACAGCCTGTGGACATGCTTCAACCTGATAATCTTAATGATAATGCTTTTGTATCTGGCGTTAAGGGGGCAGTTAATAGTTTAAAATCTATCGGCACTAATATGATGGGTGCTATTTATGATACTTTTGGTGCAACAGAAGCTCAAGAAAATGCGAAGAACGTTTACGAACAATACAAATTAGACAGAACAGCCTACATGTTTAGGCAACAAGAAGACGGTTCTATATTACCTAGACCAAATACTATTGAAGATGTGCTTAATGACGAAGCACAGTTTACCGCATTTACTAAATACTTAGGTGCTAAAGTTGGTGAAGGTGCTATGACATCTGTACCTATTGCTTTAGCCACAATCGCTGGTAGTTTAGTTGGTGGGCCAATCGGAGGTACAAGTGCATTACTTTTATCTTCTTATGTTTTTGGCGTAGGTGATGTGTACGGTGCACAACTAGATGCTGTTGAAGGTGAAGAAGATCCTATTGCCGGAATAGCATTTGCCTTAGGTGTGCCATATGCGTTTGCAGAAAGATTGTTTGGTGTATCTAATCAGTTTATATCTAAAACTATTGGTAAAGATCAATTCAAGAAAAGCATGCTCAAGTCGGGAGCAATGCAAGATCTTAAAAATAAAGTTGCTAAAAAAGGATTTGAATATCCTAAAAACTTAGCTACGTCAATGGCTAAAGTTGGTGGACAAGAAGCAGTTGCAGAAGCAATACAAGAAACTCTTAATATTACAGGTGGTGAATTTTTACAAGCAGGTAAATCCTTTGAAGAAGTTTATCAAAATCCTGAGTTTGTAAAACAGATAGGTGAAGCGGCGGCAGCTGGTTTCTTTGGTGGTTTTGGTTTTGGTGTTATTAATCCTACAGCAAATGCATTTAAACAGTTTGGCACTAAGGGGGCAAACCCAGAGTTCAAAGGTAAGTTTGGAAGTTTCCAACAAGATGGTAAGTTATTAGAAGAATCTGATTTAGAATTTGGCGACGATGTAAGTGTGGCGGGTGTGTATAATGCAGGCCAGCTCACAGGAAAAGAATCAGACAAGAAGATAGAAGATCCTAAATTAAAATTATTAGGTAATACTGATACTGATTTTGTTATCGGCTTTGAAGATCAGCAATTAGAAGATGGTACAGTTTCTGCAATGTTTGTTCCTATTGAAGACATTGGCGCAATTTTTAAAAGAACACCGAAAGCTAAAACAGAAGTAACAGGTATTGAATATAAGTATGATGATTTTCTTGATCCAGTATTAGAAGATACACAAGATACAAGACAACAATACGAAACATCTAAAAAGAAATTAAATCAATTAAATGTCATCTCTAGTGCTACAAATAAATCAGTAGATGAATATTTAGATAGAGAGAAACAAGTAGATGAGATAACACAAAAAATTGAGAATGATAGAATACGACAAAAAGATTTAGAAAAACAAGAACAAGATTTGTTAAATGAACCAGAAGAAGAACAGCCTATAATTAAACCAACACAAGCAGACAATTATTTAATGCCTTTATTCTATCAACAGTTTGAAGGATTAGAAGGTGACAAATTAAGAGAAGCTGTTAACAAAGCATACCCAGCTTTTAGACGACAACAGATAATAGAAGAAGCTGGTAGTATTAATGAAAATCAAATTACAGCAAAAGATAGAAAAGCACTTAGTGAATTAGGATTTAATGGGCCACTTGGAGAAGAAACAGTACAACGATATATCAATGATGTAAGACCTGTGGCTGATACAACACAAGGTATGCGAACCTTGCGAGATATCATCGATAATAAAAAACGATTTGAAGATGTTGTTCCCAAGTCTGATAGAGAAGTAGAAGTTATTATCGGAGAAAACGTACAAGTTACTGAGCCACTTACACCAGAGCAACGTTCTAGCATTACGGGAGAAAAGCTAGCTGATCCTAACGCTAAACCAACATACATTTTTAACATGAATATCTCTCAACGTTTTAGAGAGATAAGAGAATTAGTTCAATCACTTGACGCAAGAGGTTGGAAGATTGCAGGCTCTCCATATTATCCCGGTCTAACGGAAGCGGTAAAAGAAAAACAAAGTGAACTCAGATCTACATCAGATCCAATAGCCAAAGTACAAATACGTCAAGAGTTAAAGAATTTAAAAAACAAAGGATATCACATATTAGAAAATCCTTTTGCACCAAAAGGTTCGCCGTTTTCTTTATTAATGATTGGATCGCCGCAAGCTATCCGAACAGCTGAACAAGCTATTAATAATTTACAACGAGATGAAAGACTTAACTCACTTGATCCTAATATAAGAAGACCTGTTGAAGAACAACTAGCGGCGTATCGTGGTTTGATTGCAAGAGCAATGAGAAACAGAGCAAGACTTAATCAACTACTTACATCTTTAAGTTTAGAACCTATTACTAATTGGGAAACATTTAACGGCAACGTTAAAGGCTTGGCAGCTTTAAGAAAGCGATTAGATCAAACAGAAACAATAACTAAACGTAGACCGATAAAAGCTAAAGCAGAACGTTGGTCAGTAATGTCTAATGCACAACCTAGACTACGTGAAACATTTAAAGACAATGCAATTAAAGTAGCGCAATTATTAAGACGTCGATTGGATGCATTAGGTTTAAGTAAGTTTCAATTAGATGTATTAGATAGAGTATTATCATCAGACGGGTTTGAAGTTAATGGTAAATATTTAATAGGTCAACGCTTAGTACAGATATCCCTCAATGCTAGACCAGACACTGACATCTATAACAATCAACAAGATGCAACACTATACACCTTACACCATGAAGTAATACATGCTTTAAAAGATTTAGGTTTATTTACAGCAGAAGAATATAAATCATTACAAGATGCGGCAAGATCAACTTGGATAGATCAATTTAATATTAAAGAAAAATATCCAGAGTTATCACAAGAAGAACAAATTGAAGAAGCTATCTCTGAAGCATTCGCGCATTACATGGTTAACAGAAATACTTTTGGTTCTATATTAGGTAGAGCATTTCAAAGAATCAAAGCCTTTATTTTTAGCTTGGCCGGCGCACTTCGTACATCTGGATTCAATGACGTAACAGATATATTTGAAATGATTGATGCTGGTATTATCGGACAACGTGATGCTTCAGTACAAAACGCCGCGAATAATAGAGCCGCTCAGTCTAAACGAAAAGAAGTTAAAATGTACAACGATCCGGGCGCATCGCCATTGAATACCTTTGAACCAATGAATAGACAGGAAAAGAGAAGGTATCTTAGAAACATAGAAAAGTATTCTAAACAAATGAAAGAGGATGCTGACGGTTCTTCTACTTCCACAACGCCGATAAAGATGAGTGCATTTGCAAAATTTGTAGGGCACTTTAGAAGAATGGCCGCTGACTATCCAAAGTTTACACCGTTATTTAATGCAGTGCAAATGAAAAATGGTTATTCTAATTTCTTGCAATCACGTTTTGGAGGTATGTTAGGTGAGGTTTATTTAAAAGTTAAACAAGATCCGGCGGCCGCTGAGGCATTAAACAAAGCACACATCATTGCACAGATGACAGGCGGAAGGTATAGACGAAATGCTCAAGACGAGATTGTCTTTACTGCCCCCCTAAACAGCAGTGATAAAAACGAATCAGTAAAAGCTGGTGAAACAATCGTACTAACCGGTGACGTAGCTTTGGCTTATGAAAATTATACCATGACTATAGGTATGATTAATCAACAAATTTTGCGTGACATGATTGCAGGTGAGTACGATGTACATATAAAAGACGCCATTACCTTTATCAATAAATTTTTACCGGGTACACAAGGTTTACCTGATTTATCTAACCTATCACCAGAAGCTGCTAGTGATATATTAGAAAATATGAAATTAGCTGATGGTCAATTTTTATTAGATCAATTACAAGCTATAGCAACTAGATATCAAAACAGATTATATACAATAGATACTGGTATCACAATGACCGAAGAAGATTTAACTAATTTAATTAACATACAAAGACGATTATCTGAAGGTTTCATGACACAAGCCCAAGCATATGAGGATAGAATTAAAGATGACTACGCTCCTTTGATGAGATATGGTACATACTTTATTTCTGTAAAAGATACCGATGGTAAATTAATATGGTATGAACAAATTGAAAGTGATGTGCCGGGTGGTTTTGGCACTGAACGAAAAGCTCGTGGAATTTATCAACAGTTGCGATTAAAATACCCAGACGCACAAGTTAGTGAACCATCATTAATTACTATTGATGAATTAAGAAAAGTGTTTAAAAAAGAAATGGATTCTATTGATACCATATCTGGATTTTTATCTCAAGCCAATGGTAAACAATATGCTGAATTAAGAAAAGAATTTTATAAAAAATTAAAATTAGATATACAAGAGTTAAAAGAAAAAGAAACTAATTTTGTTGCGCCGTTTAAAAATTTCTACATGCCTAGAAATAAACAAGTAGGAGCGGAAGGTGTGCCGGGTTACGATCCAGACTTTACACGAGCAACATTACAATTTATTGCTGGCTTTGGAAATCAATCAGCACAAAATAGATTTAATAAAAACATAGCACAAAGTTACAAAGAAGTAAATAAGTATGCTATCGAAATTGGTGATGGAAATTTACAACAAGCTGTAACTAAATGGATGGACTATTCTGATGATCCTTTTCAAGAGTGGTCTGGCGTTAGAAGATTAGGTTTCTGGTGGTACTTGGGGGGCAACTTGTCATCTGCTTTCTTGCAACTTATAAGTGCGGTACAATTTACCGGGCCCATATTGGCTGAATTAGTTAATCCAAAATTTGTGCCGGGAGTTGGATTTGGTAAAGTAAACATAGCACTGGCAAATTCGATGGCTGTTGCCAGCAAAATGGTATATAGAGGAGCATTTAAAGAAACGGCGTTTGAGGATGCGATCCTCAATTTAGACGAGTTACCTTCTGACGTAAAAGAAGAAGTGCTTCGTGCAGTGGCTGACGGTACTATTAAACAAGGACAGGCAATACAAGAATCTGGTATGTCTCAAATGGTCACAGGTGGTGGAGCACAAGCAGGATTTAGAGCATTTGAAAACATGGTAATTGGAGGAGCTTTCAACACGATGGAATCTTTCTCTCGTATAACAGCGTTTATCGCAACTTTAAGAATGGCCAGAGATAATCCACAAATGTTAGAACAAGCTAAGAAACTATATGCCGACAATGCCGATTTCCAATTCCAAATTGAAAAGAACGATAACGTATTAACCCCAGAAATACTAGCAAGATTTATTACGAATGAAACATTCGGTGTGTATGGTAAAATAAATAGACAACTTATTGGCCGAGGTTTTGGTTCCGTTGTTGGATTATTTATGACATACGTATCACAAATGGTTGGTATGATGGTTAAAATGTTGAACCCACCGACGATTAGAAAAACAGCGGAAGGGTATCGTGTTCAATCTTTGTATCCAAATAGAACAAGAATACAGAATAGAGTAGCACGAAAAGCTTTAGCAAGAATTGCTTTAATGTTATTAGTAACTGGCGGTGTATTTGCATTACCCGGCGGCGAAGATGCAGAAGATATTTACAATATGATTAGAAAACAAGTAAGTGGAATAGATAGTGATATCCGCGATGAGTTTAGAAAAATGTTATATGAAGTAGGGTTCAATCCTAAAATGATAGAGTTTGCTACTTCAGGTTTAGGTAATGCTTTTTTAAATATCGATGTACAAAGACGTATTGGTTTTGGCAATCTACCTTGGTCAACTCAAGCCCGTGCTCTCCTTGCTACCACAGGATTAAATACAGGTGCTAGAGCTGAGGAGTTCTTAGGTGCACCGGGTTCAATTTTTATGACAGCAACTCAGTCTGTTATAAACGATGGTATACGAGAAGGCAATTATGGTACTATGTTTAGTAAGTTTCTTCCAAACTTTGTTAGAAACGCTTACAAGGGGGCACAATACGCGTCTAGCGGAAAAGCATATACAGGTTACGGGGTTGTATTGAATGAAGACTTAGGTTTGACGGATGCTTTTATACAGGCTATGGGTTATACACCAAGCAAGATTGCTAAAGCTAGAGAAGCTTTATACTTAGAAAAGAAAGTAGGTGGTGCAACATCGGGCTATAGACAAAAAATGAATGCACGAATTACAAACGCGTATAGAGATATTATACTAGCACAAAAAGAAGGAGATACTTCTAGAGTCTTAGATGCTCAAGTTAAGATACAAGAGATTACTAAAGACATTATAAAATTTAACAGTAAAGTCCCTCCTCATATGGTGTTTACTCCAGACTTGGAGAGACTATTTGATCAAGCTTTACAAGCCGTGTATCCTAATTATAGACTTGAAAAAGGTGGTATCAAGAATTATAATGAAAAGCGTAATATAAGAATTAGACTTGGGTTAGATTAATTAGATAAGGGATTATTGGATTCAAGTTTAATCTCCTCTATCTCTATCGCCAATACTTCTTTTTCTTTTTCCAGTATAGCTAGTTTCTTTTCTATTCTTGTTATGGTAGCATTTATTTCTTTGATATCTTTTTTAATGCCATCTATGTTAGGAATGTTGATCATTGCTACTTCTTCTCTAACTTTACCAATCTCTTTAAACACCGTAGTCAAATCAACAGGTTGAATTTTATCTTCCACTTTTTTAATTCGATCAATTAAATCAATCTTATTATCATTGATTGCGGTTGTTAATTCTTTATCTTTGTTTTGCAATGGCTGTAAGTTTACGGCTGGTGTACCTTCTATAGCAGAAAGTCTAGTATTGAACTCACCCCACGCATAAAATCCTCCACCGATTACTGATATGGTTCCAATCAGTGCGGCGTATGTACTTAGTTTATCTATAATTTTCATTAGTTCTCCTTTAGTTTTTTCAACTCTATCATAATTGAAAGCTTTTGTCTAGCTAAAAAGTCTAACCTGTTGTTAAATATTTCCATAGGATCATTTAGTTTATAATCAGATAGGGAGACATTAGTATATATAGAGACACTATATGCCCCCAAGTCTATCTGATTCTCAAATAATTCTACATTGTTATTGAGGTAAATATCTTTTGCTTTATAAAAAGCTACCTCTTTATATCCATCTAACTCTGGTTGGATTAACAGTTTATCTAACGTTGATAACTGTTTCTCCACTGTCTTTAAATTTACTGAAGTTCCTCCAACATCTTCAGAGAGTTTAGCTTTTGCCTCGGTCGATGATACTTTCTTTTCAGAGCTTCCCTCTGCAGTTTGTATCTCGGTGTCCTCAGTGTCTTCGCTATCGGATTCTCCTTCTTCCATTTCTTCATCTTCATTCTTAGCAACCTCCGATGCGCTTCCTTCGTTTGCTGGCTCTTCTTCCATTGTCTCACCAGATTCGTCCATAGTATCTTCATCTTGAACCTCCTTAGTTTTTGGTTCTGGTTCTTCATCAAACGTTTCGCCGCTAGGCTCTTCCATTATACTATCAGGTTCTTCTAGTTCTTCTTCATAGGTTGGTTCCTCCATTGTTTCTGCAACTTCAAACTCTGTAAAGTCTTCCGTTACAACCTCTTCAAAACTTTCGTCTTCGAAAGCAGAAGAAACTTCATAATCTTCTACGATAAACTTTGTATCAAAATCATCTATAACCTCTTCCCATTTAATTTCAACATCTTTTATTTTAAATTCTTCTTCAATAGTAACAGGAACATACTGTTCATACGTAACATCTAACGTTACGTTATCGAGGTCGGGGGCATTATGTCCGCCAGAAATTTTGCCGCCATCCGTGGCTGTAACTCTAACGGTTATGTCGTAATCTTCTTGGGAGTTTGATGATACAATTATTTTATCTGTGTAAGTGCTGTATTGATTAGTATATACAGTATCAGTTGTACCTGTAATCGTTCTGGTTTGTACTGTAACATTTCCGTTATCATCTACTAAAGTTTGTCTAAGAATAATTGAATCATCTGAACCACTCCAGAACCATGCATCCGCGGATACCGTAGATTCAAACCCTTGATTTATTTCTTGCTTAGTTAAGCCGCCGTCTTCTTGTAAGGAAACAGTTTGTTCGATGTAACCCTCATGTACAAATGCAACGGAACCGCTTGTACCGCAACCACTTGAATCATAATCTATGCTGCCCCCCAAACATTCATTACCAATACCATCATGGTATTGACTAGAATCATTGGTTGTCCAACCGGTTAACGATCCATCATCAAACGTAGAGTTTGATAATAGATTTCCTGTAGTGTCTGCGTTACTTGTGTGGAGCGGTATTAGGCAGAGTGCTGTTATGAGTAGACTCTTTTTTAACATAAGTTTCCTTTATCTCTTTTTGTTTTTCTTCTGCCGCTCTTTGCTTTTCTTCTTCTAACATTATAGCCGCATCAACTTTGCCTTTTAATTCTATCTTCCTCATGTGCCATTCATAGTCTGGTCGAAGCTCAACATATGTTGCCCATAAATCAGCCGCTTCTTTACCAATCTTTCCTTCAAACGGACACGGAGTACCTGCTGATTCCATTGCTTGAAACACTCGAGGATCTTGACATAATACTGCCACACTTGCTACCTTCATGCCAAAATCTTGTAGAACTTTTGCGAGTTTAATTCGCTCACAGTTCTCGTCAACTACATGTTTGCCGCCAGAAAGGCCAAAGACCCCAGTGCTAACAGAACCGCTAATACCCATTGAGCAAACATCTTGAGACATGCTCGAATAGGATGGACTATTTGCTGATGGTGGAGGTATGTCTGACCCATTGGTAGTTGATGTAGTGGAATTGGTCGTGGTGTTCGTTTGCCCCCCAGAGTAGGTGTTATTCGTTGTCGCAGTGTACCCTCCTGTTATGTTGGTGTTGGAACCACTTTGATTTGATTGCGTATTCGTATCTGTTGCAAACGTTACAGTGGTTAAACATACAATTAATAATACTAATAAACTATTTTTTAACAAGGCTACCTCCAAAATACAAACCTACGATTGCTGACATTAAGTGTGTATCTAGAGGAGTTATTACTATTCCAAAAAACTCTTTATCCATTACCACCTCTTTTTGTTCTATCAAGAATAAAAATCCTCTTGATAACTCAGTCCATGTAATCCAAACACTTGTATCAAAAAATACTGGTACAACTTTTGGCCACACAATTATAGCAAATACCGCCGATAAAGCTATAACCCTTCGGGTAAACTGAAACCCTTTGTTCTCATATGTTCTTGCTTTCTCTACGAAAGACATTTGTTTATCAGCTCTCGCCAATAACATTTTTTGCTCATCTTGTTTTGCTTTAATACTCTGCGACCAGATAGACATTACGCCACCCAGTATGCTTGAGCCAAGCATTGTAATCATTTCTACAGGTAATCCCCCTAACATATTAGTTCCTCCATTGTTTACTTGGGTTACTTCTTTTATGCCTCCTTGGACAATTACTCCTGTAATAATTGCTATTAACCATTCCATTCATTATAGATTATAAATACTCATGGCTCGTTGAACTGTGTTCTCATCGGGGGCAGTATGATGATACGTGGCATACAATTTGTATTTAGCCAATGGATCACCTTCTGCTATTCCCTTAAATAATTCGTCTGTTCCTTCTTGTTGATATAGGTTTGCAAGAAACACTTCCTTTTCTTGATCGTATGAAAGTTTTAATGGATCATTATGTTTCTGTGCTTTCAAAACCCAGCCCGGTACATCTCTGCCCATAGCTTCATACGATGCCGCTGTTCTATTTAATGCTGTTTGAAAGGCGTTGCCTTCTCCTTTAGTTAGAAATTGAAAGGTTCCTTTGGCACTACTTTGTCCACTAATTTTGCCCCCTTCACTTTCTATTTCTGCTGTCTCTGCAATGAAATCATCTAGTGTATTAGCATCTATATTTAATCTATCTTCTAAAAAAGATTCTATTGGAGTCTTATCAAGACCCATTGCTCCTTGCACTTTTTCAGCCAACATTTTTAATAACTCAATACCCGCCATCCCAAACTCTTTCTTCTTCAGTTGATTGGTGTTCACAGTTAGCGCATTCACACTGACCGCCCATGCAAGAACCGCCACTACTACAGTGACACGCATGGTCACAATTTTGACACATGTTAGGATCCATAACTCATTGGTTCAAATCCCGGTATCATAAATGATTCAAACTCTAAACAGTGTGCATCTACTACAACATTGCTTTTGTAAAAATCGCTTTGTGATTCATAGTAATTAAAAAAATCTGCTACCGCTTGTTGACAAGTTGGATCATCAGCATACACATACGATTGTGTTTTAACAGAAGGCCATGGCGGCGATGACATAAACGCCACCATTAAAAATATTTTAATCATTTATTTTTTTGGCATTGCTATGCCCATTTTTCTAGCAGGCATCTTTGTTTTTTTCTTTGGAGCACCGTATTTGTTCTTAGGTTTTTTCTTTACAGTACCAGATCCTGCTGAGAAAGGATTGCCATAGCTACCTTTTCCCTGTCTTTTCATTTTATTTTTTAAATCCACTTTATTCTCCACCATTTTCTTCGTTTGCGCTCGAGTCACCATTTGATTCCCCTTCTTTTACAGCATCGCCACCGATTTTTACAATACCCATAGCAAACTGCTGATCTTCTGTCCATTTGTTATTATCCATAATAACCTCCAAGCTGTATTATATCAGACAAAGGGGGCAGTTGCAACCCCCTTTGAATCGGATTTATGACGCCCATTGAAGCCATTCTTTCTTTCGTTTCTTAATCGGTGCATCTTCTGCAATGATAGGAACTTGGAAAGTCACACCATGTTGCGGGTGTGTAAACCATAAAGCCTGTTTAGGTGTTTCAAAAGCAAAACGATTACTCATAGCGTACTCGTCATAGCCTTTGAGGGAACCATTTACAATGGCTCCTTTGATAGAAATATACTGATGGAAGTGCCCCATGATAACATAGTCAATGGACTTACCAATGCTAGTATATTCTGATCTAACCTTCTGAACTCCTCTTGCAATAGGCCCAAGCATTCCGACAATACCAGTACCTCCTCGTACACCGAGTCTATCTCCATGTGTTAGTAGGTATGTAGTGTCGTATACTTTATAGTATGCATCGAATCCAGTTGGTATCTGAAATTTAATTCTTGTATCTTTAATAGATTTAAAATGTTTCTCTAATAAATTATATAGCATCCAATCGAAACTTAAATGCGCCGCTTCTTTATTCCGGTATTGTTGATAAGCACGAGAGTGATTACCATAACTTGTTGGAACAAATACTTTACCAAACTTATCAGCCAATGTAGTAATTGTCCATATCATTTGATCAAACAATTCCAGTACATGATCGATAGTTGTGCCATCATTTGTCTCGGTTAATTCATCATGAATGTTTCCCGACATCATGTCACCACCTAATGCTAAGACAATGCCCGGATAGTTTGGATTGACCATATGATTATGACATAGATCAATAGCATTTTCTACTGTTTCTTTTAATCTCTTCTGTGATATTTTTTTATTGAAGCTATTTAAATTATTAACTGCATCTTTCTTTACAACTTCTCCGTAGTGAAAGTCTGACAAGAATAATGTAGGTACGCCCGGCGTACTCTTAGATGGCTTTGCTTTTATTAACCACTCCGGTGGGTTAGGTTCATGCTCACCTAATTTAAATATATGTTTACGAACATAACTTGCAGTGATGTTATGTAACGTAGACTCTTCAAGTTGTTTCTTTAGATCCCGTATCTGTAATTCATACGTCATCTTTTGTTCTGCTAAAGCTACTTCTAAGTCTGGTGATTTGACAGAAGGTACTATATTCTCACGTTCAGCCGCTTCTAAACGAGTCATCAGTGTTGGCCTTGGTATATTTAATTTACGAGCCGCGTCTGATTTATTTCCTTTAGCTAAGACAACTGCATTAACGGCTTCGAGTAGTTTGTCTTTCATGTTTATCTCCTGTATTTTTGAAAAGTTTTTTTATTTCTCTTCTTTCACGTTTCATAAGTTGAGCCACACCACGCCACTCATCTCGGTCTTTATAGTCTAGTTTTTCCCAAACGGGTAGTCTTATTTTTCTTTTGTTACGCCAATCATAAAACAATTTCTTAGCGTAACCATCGTACTTAGTTTCTTTCTCTTGATACATCATACTCTCTTCCAAAACCATCTATTAGTTTACCAACTCTGTTAGGATCACCAGATGCTAGAACTCTAAAATGTTTTATGTGATGCCCATTTGGCAAGTCATCATACAACCATTCGTTCTTTGTTAATTTATTATTGATGTTACGTATCATAGCTTGCGAATCAAGATAGTCTCTATGATATTTCGCCCGGTCTTTAATATCAACACGGGTACTTCGTGATCTAGAATACGCTTCTTTACCACGCTTCTGATAGTCTTTAATATAATTCTTTAATTGTTCTGCCGTAAAATCCACACACTAAAACAGTGAAGCTAACTTAACTACTAGGTTAGCTATAGTTAGCTTCGTTCTGCCCCCCAAGATTATATAATAGCACAAAACGTTTTTAAAGTCAACACTTTTATTTTAAAAAGCATCGTCCCAAGATCCTTGTAATGCGCCCTTTGCGTACTCCGTCGATCTATTTTCAAAAAAGTTCGTGTGCTCTACACCATTTATTACCCAGTCGACCCACTCGAGAGGGTTTTCTTTTACTCCAAAGTTAGGCTTTAATCCTAACTGTAGTAATCTTCTATCTGCTATATACCTTATATACTGTTTAACTTCATGAGGTTCAAGTCCTTCTACTGGCCCTAGTTCAAAAGCCAGATCAATAAACCTATCCTCTAACGTTACCATGTCTCGGCATATATCATATAAACTTTTCTTAAACGTGTCGTTCCAGACATGAGGCTTCTCATCTAATAGACAATGAAATAACTTCATCATACTTTCTACATGATGAGACTCGTCACGTATAGACCACGCTACGATTTGCCCCATGCCTTTCATCTTTCCATGACGTTGGAAGTTCAGCAACATGACGAAGCTTGCAAACAACTGCAGTCCTTCGCCAAATGCTGAGAAGACAGCCATGTCCCGTACAAGTTTCTCATCTCTTGTGCCCCCTTTATTTTGCCAGAGATAATTATGCTTGTCGTTCATGGCTGCATATTCTTGAAACGCTTTGTATTCTTTATCATCCATACCTATTGTATCATTCAACAAAGAATAAGAGTGTGCATGGTTTGCTTCACTTGTAGCGATAGCAGATAGCATCATTCTAATTTCTGGTTGTTTGAACATAGGAATGTAGACATCCATGTATGCTTGTGCAATATCAACATCACCCTGTGTAAAGAAAGTTAGTATTTGTTTTACTAAATTCTTTTCTGCTACACTCATACGGTTGTTCCAATCATTTACATCTTCGTGAAGGGGCACTTCGCTTGGTAGCCAGTGCATCTTCTGTTGCATATCATAGGACTCAAAAGCCCAAGGATATTGGAATGGTTTATAATAACTTCTTTCTTCAAATACTGACATCAATTCTCCTTACGCTTGACACATTACACATTCATCTTCACTATCTTCACGGATTTGTCGTTCCACTTTAAGTGAAACATTTTCCGCACGTTTGATAGCTTGGCTTCGTAAATAATACAAAGTCTTTAATCCTTTTGACCACGCTCTTTTATGAACGCTGTTTAATCTTTTCACATCCGCATCTGGTGGGAAGAATAAATTTAAAGACTGAGCTTGATCAATATATTTTTGACGTTCCGCCGCTAGATCTATTAACCATGCTTGGTCAACTTCAATAGCTGTCTTGTATATATTCTTTTCCTGCGGTGTTAGAAAGTCTAGGTGCTGTACACTGCCCCCCGATGTGATGATACTCGACCACACATCCTTTGTGTTCTGCCCCTTCTTTTCTAATAATGCCTCGAGATATTTATTCTTTAACAAGAAAGAACCACTAAGTGTTTTTTGCGAGAACGCATTGGCACGTAGTGGCTCGATGCTTGGCGAGGTGTTCCCACATATAACCGAACTACTTGCATTCGGTGCGATTGCAGTCATGTGGGAAAATCTTTTTCCGGTGCCTTTCATGTCTGGCGCTTCACCTCTTTCTTTTCCTAATAACATATTAGCTTCGTCACATTTCTTTTTAATATGTTTAAATATTTTTAGGTTCGGCCCCATTGACATTGGACTTTGTAATGCGATACCAATCTTTTGTAAGTAAGAATGGAAACCCATTGTACCTAAACCAATAGACCTTTCAGACTCTGCGCTTTTGATAGCACGCCACATCGTAGAGGGGGCAGATTTGATGAATGATGTTAAAGTATTGTCTAGCATTCTAACAATATCTTCTAAAAACATTTCATCCTTTGACCACTCATCGAAGTATTCTAAATTTAAACTTGATAAACAACACACGGCTGTTCTATCTTCATCAGTTGGTAGGGTAATCTCGCTACATAAATTAGATTGATGTACCTTTAAACCTTTAGCTTTTAATTCTTTGGGTAAATGTTTGTTGACTGTATCTCCAAACATGATATACGGCTCACCAGTTGAAACTCTAGTTTCCAACAACTTTATCCACAGGGTTCTAGCTTTTACTGTCTTTACTATATCCTTGCTGTTTGGATCTATAAGATCCCAATCTAGATCACCCTCAACCGCCTTCATAAACTTGTCTGATATTACCACACCATGGTGCAGGTTTAGATTCTTTCTGTTGACATCGCCGCCACTCGGCTTTCTCATCTCCATAAACTCTATAATTTCGGGGTGAGATATATCCATATAGCTGGCATACGATCCACGTCTGGTAGAGCCTTGGTTAAATGCTACCATTTGCGAGTCCACTACGTGCATAAAAGGAATTACCCCTGTAGTTTTATTACCTTTGCTTGTAGACTGTCCCTGTGAGCGAATATGGCCCCAATAACCCCCTATTCCGCCCCCCATACTAGACAACCAGATGTTTTCTGTATAGTGTTCAGACAATCCAGTACGGCTGTCGGGTACATAATTCAAGAAGCAAGAGATGGGAAGACCTCTGTCCGTACCACCATTAGATAAGAGAGGAGAAGCAAACATAAACCACAGATTAGATACATACTTATATAATCTCTCGGCATGCGCCTTGTTATCTGCAAAAGCCATACATGCTCTGGCAAAGGATTCTTGTGGACTTATTTCTTCTGGTAACATATACCTGTCACGCAAGATATCCACAGCATTTTTAGGCAACAAGCCATCTTTATTTAAATCAATTTCTACTTTCATATTTCCTCTCAATTATTTTACACACAAAGTTTTGTAGTATAGCATCTTTTGTTTCCATAAGCAATTACTTTTTTGGAAAAATTAAATTACCTTCTAGCTTTATGTACCCAGAATCCTGCATCGCCTTGATTGTTTGATCCAGTTCGCCGGGATTTTGTATCTTTCTTAACAGTTCTCTCTTAAAGAATCGCAACTGCATATGGTTCTTGCCACTCGCAGCAAGTGTGGCGTCTAGCCACACCTTCATGTCGTGAGCAATACGCCCTGTCTTTGCCATACCAAAACCTTCCAAGGCTTTTGGCATATCTTTTTCCATATCAAACATAGTTTCTTTTGTTGTTTCCCAATCATCCTTCGTAATGAAACGTGAAGAACCACGCGCCGCTGATACGGACATAGCAACCTTTAAGAAATGCGACACACGTCGTTGCCCATACTCGGACAGGTGTGGATCAGTTGGTTCTGGTTGTATGTTGTCATAGATATCTTGGTTTGCAATTTCAAAAGCTTCTTTATCAAACTGCATTGGCCCATGCATCTTTGCGATAAGACTTAAATCATTTCGTAAATCATTTATTGTGTGTTCACTAATAACTTTTTGTCGTAAGTCTTGTGGTATTCTTTCGCCTTCATAAAACACAGGTATAATTCTTGATAACAAACCTTGAGACTTTGCGTCTTCTGGTAAGTTGTCAACAAACTGTGTTGGTGTAGCACAAGCTATCCAGTTTAAACAAGGGCCTTGAATAAGATACTCCCCTGCTGTTTTAGTTTTGTGACTGTATGAATCTTTAGCATCCCACATATCTGTAAGAAACATTTGTAAGTACCTTTCATTACGACCCATGAATGTACCGAACTCTGACGTCACAAGAGTCAATGACGAGTCGTGAAATTGAAACTCATTTTCAATATTACCCAACCGCATATCCATACGTGTAACTTTAGTCATATCAACTGCTAGTTTTTCTGGCGTGATTCTATCTTGAATACTGTATAAAGGATAATCTTTTAAATTATATTCCGCTAATCCAGAATTGAAATTATGATCTTCTGGTGTTGAACCAACAGGAGTAGTAAGTCTGCTGAATACTTTTGAGAAAGGTAATATCAAACTTACTGATTTATTTCTGCCCGGTGGTGCAATCAATATAACAAAAAGATTAGAACCAATGTTATAGTTTGCCATTGGAAACCATACACGTCTACCCATAGCACCGGCTATAGCAGACAGTGCTGTCCACTTAGCAAATGGTTTTGGTATTGGACTATCTTTTATGGCGTCAACAGACGCTTGAACAAAGTCTTTGAATTTTCTTGCCATTATTTTTCATTCGTTATTGAAATGTTTTCTGGCAGAATCTTCACAATTTTTACCACTTTAGCTTTTGTTTCTATCCATATGTTTCCATCATCGTCTTGCTTTAAAACGGAAGGCCCTTCAATCTCTGCTCCATCGCATTTGGTTGTGCCTTTATTAGGTTCCTCTACTATTATCTTTCCATTCTCTACATATACTTTATTTATATCGTCCATGTTTTTAAATCCTTCCAGTTATCTCCCACCTCTACGGAAGAAGGTATTAACATTTTGCGTCCATTGACCATCAATGGATTGTGCATTCTATCAAGAACTTGTGGCATAAGATCATTTACTTTATCCTTATCACATTGCCCTAGTATCGCATCGTGTACTTGACCTAATATTTCTACACCTGCTTCTTGCAGTTCGTCATACACTCGACACAAACCTAAGTTTAGCAAGTCACCTATTGTTGACTGTGGTACAAATGCAATCGCCGCACGCAAGGTTGACGCATCTTTTAGTCTATCCCAAAAATGTCTACGCCTACCCATAGGTGTTGTCAAGCTACCCTTCTCAATTAATTCTTGTTGTATCGTGTTATGCCACACACGTATGCCGGGAAATGCCCCCTTAATCTTGAGAGTATCTTTGCCAATCTTTTCTCCCATATCTAACAATTCTTGGTAGCCTCCCATTGGATCTTGTTTGTGCCATCTTTCTAAACTAACTGATGATATCACACCGCCGAAATAAAGCAACTGAAATCGTGTAGCCTGTGACACTTTGATCTTTATCTGTCTTGCTAGTGAGTGTGGCGACACACCATAGTTCGTTCCATGTCCTGCTCGTTTACATATGTCACGGTAACTGTGATGTAAATAATAATTACGATCTGCCATAGCTCTATCTTGTTTTGGATCGTTTGTCCAACCCATGTTAGGCCATACCATTTTAACAACTTCAGTATGCAAGTCAGTACTTTCACACACGTTGATATAGTTTTCATCCGCAGCCAAGTATGCAACGGCACGTGACTCTGCTTGTTCTAAGTCTGCATAAAACATTTGCTTACCTGTATCTGGTATAAATACTTCACGTAAATCTTTTGTTATGTTTTGTAAGTTTGTACCAGTACGCCATGGTGATTCTCTTGATGACCACCTGCCTGTCTCTGTACCCGCTACATTGTAAGAACATCTTATTCTACCATCAGGGTCACGCTTTGACGCAAGCACTCCTAAGTTTTTATCAATGTCACGCAGTGCAAGTATTGTTCTGCAAAAAGGTCTGGCTCTTGGATAAGAATCCGATAAAGATTCTAAAGCATCTCTATTGGTTGATATCTTTTGTTTACCTTTAGCATAAGAAACAACTGGTGGTAAATTTAAATCTTCATATAAAATTTTCTTCAACTGCACTGGGCTGTTGTGATTTAAATCTTTACCAGATACCGCTTGTGAAAACAAATGCAACATTCTTTCAAGACGTAATCTCTTTTCTTTAAGAGGTTTTTTTATTGCCTTGACTTTATCTTCATCTACTTTTAAACCGCGTAACGTCATAGCCATTGCAGGCTTAAGACTTTTTAGTTCAAACTCATACGTACCTTTTGTTGTCTCATCAAGTTCTTCTGATATCTTAGACCAAATCTCTTGTGTCAACGTACAATCTAATGCACAGTATATCCAGTTGATCTGCTCGTCGTTGTATGGTTTTAAATCTAAATTATTATTGCTTACTTTTATCACTCAGTTCCCCCGCTATTGCTGAATACCCTACCATGTCTACATATGTATCTTTGGAAGGTTGACCAGACTTCAATCTTGCTACCTTTAACAGTAACATTAAGATGGAAACATCGTGTGCTGAAACTTTAGTATCTAAATATGCTGACCATAAACCTGCGATGTTTTCATGATTATCTTTTTTATTTCCGTACTCTTTTTCTCTTGGCCCTTTTAATATTTTCAAGGCTTGTCTTAAGTTTTCTTCTATATTTATTACCATAAAATTTCTCCATTAGTTTGTAAATTTCTTTACGTGTTCTTGCTTCATCTAAGTCTGCTAACTCACAGACAAACGCAAAGTCATTACCTTTTGTTGTGTCATTCAACCACTCCCATGCAGTTAAATGTGATCGCTTGTCGTCTTTTCCTTTGCCTTCGTAAATTAAATCTTGTAAGACTTGATCAATAACAGCACGCCAGAGTCGGACGGTGTTGACTTGATCCGCCCAACGTTCATCAACGTCTTTGGCAGAAAAGTAATTTGGTCGCTTCACTATTCATCGGCTTTCGTGCTATCTGAAAACTTGGCTAGAGTTTTCCATGCACCCTCGTTAGTGTATATGGAGCCTAAGAAGCCTAAACCTTTTTCCATTTCTGGTTGTAAAGAATGTTGAGCATGCATCGTATCATGTACAATACCCTTTACATCTATGTTTTGTTTATACTTTAACCATGACACATCATATGATTGATTCTGTGCCACCTTTACAATCTGTTTATCTTCTAGTAAATCTCGAACCCAGTCCCATGCTTTAGTTTCATCATCATTCTTCCAGTATCCGTACGTGAATGGAACTACAATGGCATGAGTCGGAGAGGGGGCAAACCCAATACAAGTTATTCGCCCGCCTGCTGTTTCAATGTCAAATGACAAAGGTTGTTTTGCGTTATCCTTCTTTATGAAGTCTTCTTTAAATTTATCTAAGTCGTTTATACTCGGTTCGATCCAGAGTTCTCTTTCTATATTTACTATGTCTGTTGTTTCTGATTCTTGTAATGCTTTTTTGAAATCTGAATACATGATAGATCTCAATGCGTAATTTCTAGCGACACTCGACAGGGCATAAGAGGGAACTATTTTTATATCATCATTGATGTGCGAGGTGTTAGAGGAGATGAGCGCTCCTCTATAAGTTCCAATCTTATCATACCCTGTGAATGCCCACAATGATACTGCCCCCAGTGCTAATATAACATTAGGTTTAATATCATTGATCTCCTTGTACAGCCTCTCCAGATGTGGTTGCGCCTCCTGTTTGAGAAACCCTAGCGTCGAGGACGGATAGGGTGTTCGCCACTCTGTACCTTTGCACAAAGCCTTGTATTCACTCCTCTTGTGAAAAAAGTTTTGTAAGTTTTCCTGTGCCGGTCGTCTTTGAAAGACGTGGGTGAGCATGCAATCTTCTAGCTTTATCCCTGCTAGTTTACAAACTTTGCCAAGAATATAATCCCCGGCAAGCATCTTGTTCAATCGTACTTCAGTCACGGTCGGGTAGTCCATGACTATCGCAATCCTTGCCCCCTCAGTAAGTTGCGATGCTACGTTTTTATTTACTGCATACTCACCCATTTGTCTATGCCGCCTTGTTAATTATTCGTTTAACAGACGCTTGCAGGATGTCTTTGTTCCTGCCTACCATCTCGTGCTTTACCACACCAGAAAAAGTTTGACCGATGCTTTGCTCTAGCATTTCGCCAAAGCTAGCGCCACTCAAACTCAAGGTGTTGGTTAAGAACTTCTTGATTGAGATGACAGGATTCCCTTGCCCCATTGCACGGGATGTCGCCCAGAACTCTAGTCTGGTAGGTTCACAATGATCTAAGTCACTGTCCGTAATCTCAGATTCCAAGACAGCATTTGCCTTGACGTTGAGTCTTACGATTTCGTTTTGGTTTTCACCAACTTTATCCGAACGATACGAGGTGATCACAAAGTCATAGCTACCCTCTGGTAGCACTATGGATTCCTGTACGTCATCCGGGTTCATCGATAAAAAGTCTTGAATATCAGCCATTAATTACCTCCTTTTAGGTTTACTACATTGTCAGCCGACAATTTTTTGCGTGCATTTTGTTGTATTGCACTGAACAGTTTAGCTAGATCCAACTCAGTTTGCTGACCAATAAGACTTGGTGCAGTAACTTTGAGATCCATTCTATGATCAGATACAGTACGTAATGTACGCTCGGTTCCTTTGCTAGAAGAACGTGTATCAATTCTGCATACACAGTTGAAGTATCTTCCTAGCTTTGTAGATAGTTTAGAACCTACGCTAGTTGGGTATGCTTTGGACACTCCCAAGTCTCCTTCCATGTATTGCATGTGCGTTGTAACAACTACGTTACAAGGCGTTTCCGATCCTGTAATGTACTGTATGATATGTTGTACATCACGAGCCGCCGTTCCCCATTCGGGTTGCGAGGCTTGATCTGTAGATTTCTTATTGTTAAAAACAAGAGCCGCACGAAGTGCCGCCTCACCCATTAACGTTAAGCTATCAATAACTAACACATCTTTGTTAGTCCATTTAGATACAGGGCCGAACTCTTCGTCGCCATCTTTCCAGTTGGAAATCAAAGCTGCCCCCTTACGAAATGCCTCCGCTTTACCCATAGGATCTTTCAACGTTACATAAGAAACGTTGTTGACACCTGTGTCCGTTAAGAACTCGGGTAAAATGTCTAAGCCGTTGTCATAATCTAAGATACGTAACTTGTATCCTGCATTTGCAAGGGTGGCTAATGAAGCCGTTTTCCCAGAGCCACTATCTCCTACGAGTAATAGCTTGGTTACATCTACTGATGTATGATTCTTTATGCTTGCCATATTTATCTCCTGTATTTTGTAATATTATCATAATTAAAATTTTTGTCAACACTTATTTTTTACCAAACAATTCTTTTGCGTCAATGATCTCGCCTTCACGAACAAGGTCATCATGTAACGACACTTCAAAGTCTTCATTCAGTATAGTCATGCGATGATCTGGTGATTCAGAACACATCTCTCTAAACTTACATCCACCATAATTTCCACACGATGTAAAGTTAGCTGGGTAGTATTCATGTTCATGGTATGTATCGGACACATTTAAATTGTATGCTGTGTCATGATACCACTCATCAATAGATAAGTTAGATACATTAAATACTGCACGATTGAATCTGCAAAAATGCACACCTGTTTGTACTGCATCAATAATAAATCCCCGCACTGGTAAATCTAATATGTGACGCGCAGCCCATAGGTACGCATACACTTGATTGTTTGGTTGGTACATTCTGAAATACATTTCAGATAAAGATGCCTTTGTTGTTTTGGTATCACATAAATATAATCCACCTTCAAACTCTACAATCTTATCTATCCTGCCAGAAAATCTTTTACCTGTCTCACCAAAGGGTACTTCAAATCTTTTCTCAAGACACGGCTCACCGTCTGGCATGGCCGCAATCTTAATGTTGTCATCCCAGTATTCTTCTACGCGCCACACGATTGCACGAAGGGTAGCTTCTAATCCTCTCGCTTTATCTTCTGCTTGTGCAAGATCTGGGCCGTATGTTTTTAAAGTATATGTAATAGCTTCACGCATTGTCTCTTGTTTATCTTTACCATGAAACCTGCCTCTATCTAGTATCTCATACGCGTCATGCACCGCGGAACCAAAGCCCGTGACCGTACCATAACTCTTTAACTTATACCCGCGTAGGTTTGTTAGATTATATAAACGAGGACACGCCAAGAAAGTTGAAAGACTTGACGTATCCCACACCACTTGTTTTGGTTTATCGTTTACATAAATATACTTAGGTACTTTATCTGGCTTAGACATCTTTAACTAACACATCGAGTATGCTCCCCTCAGTAACGGGTTTTGTTTTTGTTCTCGCTGTCTTACCTGTAATTCTTTTACCAGATTTTTCCGCGGCTCTAATATTCTCACGAGTTGCTTTTAAATACGCAATGATTGTATCTATGTCTTGTTGATTCTCGGCCAACTCCAACGGATCTTTTTCTAAAAGTTCTGTTGGTATTTCTAACTCATTCGTCTTGGTCATCAGCTCTCCATTTGTTTACGATCTGCTCGCCTGTTGAATCATCAATGTAGTATACCCAACCATTGAGTTCTACATATAAAGACTCGTTACTTCGTACATCTATTTTCATTCTGGGTCTGTCCCTTCATAAGGTACGTCTTCCACTTTGATTTCATCATAGTTTGTTTCTAATTGGTCAAGTGGTTCGACTGCCATAATCTTGGCGTCTGGTATTGTAACCAAACCCATTGTCAATTTGTTTGATACAAACTTACGACTTGATTTATCAAACTTCATGTCAGACTGCATGACTTGTTGCGCCGCTGCGTCCTTGTCCTTTGCGTCTACTATCCAATGCTGTGTAAACATATGACTTGTTGTTACATCAAATTTCATTTGTTATTCCTCCTCATCTGTTACAAAATTTACTCTTACTAATCCCTCAATATCTTCAAAGGTCTCAAACTCTACATCAGTAAAATTCTTTTTTAATAATTTTATTAACTCGTGGTTTGTCATTTTTTATTTCCTTCCTCTCATATATTTTTTATGAGGTTTGTACTTACGCATTGTCCACTTCTTGAACGTACGTATTTTGTTTGCAATATATTTATAAAGTTGTTTCACACACACCTCCTTATTGAATTACATAATATAGTATTTACCTATCCCTGTCAAGAAAATAAATACACCTACTGAATTGATTGTTATTAGTGCGCGATCGTGCCACAACATCCCCACGACTAACCAACCAGACACACCCACTAAATGAAAGAACAGATTAAAGGGGGCAACTTCAAGGCTAGTCAATGACATGCCAGTTAATAGAATAACTGTCGCCGCCCATTTAATGTACCAAGATAGATCATGTTTCGGTGTAACCTTAAAAATTTGGTTCATGTTCTATCCCTTCATCGTTTAATGCTTTGTAATAATTGTACATACCTTGCGCTTCATGATATGCACGCCAACGTTCCTCAAATTCTGCGTCATACATTTGATCTGCCCAATATTTTAGTTGGGTTGGAACATGATTAATGTATTGTTTTTCCTGTAATGTTTGCATTATATAACCAATCCTCCAATGCATCTGGTTCCTGACCTTCTTCCCTCATGGAAGCAATGTCTTTTTCTATTAAGTGTCCTATTGATGTGGCGTTCTGCACACAAACCGATAGCATATGTAACGCGGGCAAACTTCCTGCCGTTGTTAATATCATACGCATACCCAATTCAATCAGTGCCGACTCAACCAAAGCGACTGGATACTTGGCACACAGATCGGCAATAGGTTTTTTCAAATCGTCTAGACAATCGACAAATAGTTTTTGATTAACGTCTGATAGTTCTTTGCTCATAAATTATTTCCTTTCTCATCTGTGATAACAAATGATGTGTCTTGTTCTAAAGCTGATGTGATTCTCACTGAATCATCTGTTGATTTAAATATCAAATGATCGTAGCGACACTCATCAACTTCAGACTTGTCACGCATTTGAACTTTGTATGCTTTCACATACCGATACAATCTCATCTGTAATGAGAAAGGTTTGTCACATTTTAATTCTAAAAACGGTTCATCACTTTCACTATTATCTAGATGATCGACGGCTTTTTCCAATGCGTTCGATAAATCTGTCGAGTGCAATAGGTTGTACGTCTTGGGATTGTAAGCCATATTCCTCCTGTATGTTTTCATAATCATCATGGTCTATCCCAAGATCATCATTGTTATAATGTTGGTTGGGATCTAAGTTAATTTGATACCCATCCATGACAAAGTCTCCCTCTTCCATGAGGTCGTCAATGTCTGCTACTTCTAGTTCTGGTTTTTGTTTTAATTTTAACTTGGTTTCATCCATGCTTTTACTCCTATGTAAATAAACATTATTATTAAAAACAATACAAATGGATTTCTGTATTGTTCATCAGTAATGAATCCTACTATACTGATTGTTGGTATAGCTGTCAAGGTTAATATTACCAAGACACTTGCGATTACATTTAACATACCCACTCCTTTACTCCGTCGACCTCATTGATATCTGACACAGGCATAAGTTTGTGCTTGTTGCCTGGAAATAAAAATGTCATAGCCGAACCGATTTCATATTCTTTTGTGTGTTCATTCATCACATCTATCTGAAATGGATAGTAATGCGAGCCACTCTCGATTGCATTAACTCTGTCCATTGTTTCTGGTGTAACAGACCACACCTCTCCTCTTACTTTGTATCCATTCTCTCTGGCTACCATGATAGGAAAACTCTTAGCGTAACTAAACAAATCATATCTAGAATCTGCTGTGACATATTGTCCTACAAACTCCGCCGAGTTGCCAAGCACACTGTGAAGTCTGCCCCCTTTCTTTAGTGTACCATAGACGAATAGATTAGTTCTCCAATTATAATCATTCGACATCAATTTGTCCTTTTAGTATTGTCTTTTTTATTATACAGTTGGTAGGAATAACCACACCCCCACCACCACATTGACTTTCTTCATCAAAAGATGACACAATAATGGTAGATTTGCTATCTTCTTTCAATAAATATCCGACACTTGTGACGGGTCTTAGCTTTTGTTTTTGCAATTCAGTTATGTCTTGCCATGAGTTGTCATCCGACACTGCGTCAATCCATTCTATCTCTAAAATGTTTAAGTCTTTTTTATTTATATTAACGTTCGTCATTCTCTGCCCTTCTCCTTTCCATTTCCCATGATTCTTCTAGAGCTTGCCAAGCCTCGTCAATATGTGCGGACACATTACGATTGCGATTGCTTGTTGTTAGTCTTGGTGCGTTTAATACATTTAGGTTTCGCGGCACTGTGTTCTTGTATCTTGCATATACTTTCATCCAGTATGCTAGATCATGAACAATCAACACACGTCTGCCAACCTTCTTGACACGCACATGATACCAATCTTGAAAGTCAGTTGTGTTTCGGTTGGCGTCATTGATTGATCTGTTCCAACGTCGCACATCATCTCTTGCGTATTCAGATACGCGTCGTCTGTAGTACAAAGGTTTGCTTGTTCTGTTTACATCCATGATAAGCTGCCACACATCGGTCGCTTCATCTTCATTAGCCATGTAACGATAACCATCTTCATCTGTATCGTAGTATGGATGTATGTATCGCACTTGCAATGCGTTGTCAGGTATATACTTTCCGATAATCATCTGTTTATATGCCAGACGATGAATAAACCGATAATAAAAATAACAGTATAAAGAACTGTAGTGTCAACCATTTCATCTGCCCTCCTTCACAAAGGTATAAGTTCCAAATGCAATAAAGCCACACGCCATACCGCATATAAAAGTTATTAAAGTTAAAGTCATCATATCATAATCTCCTTATTTGTCAATCGAATAATACCGATATGACACCGATAGGACACCGAACGTACCCACTTTTGGGGTATGGGGGGTATGCGAAACCCCTATTAACGATTTAAAATTTATTATTATTTTTATTATATAATAATACATACCTGCCCCCCTAACAGGAAAACAGGTACGCTCGGTATTCTTTCGGTGTTCTTTCGGTGTTACTCGGTAACGTAACGTGGTTGGTTTTCGTAGAACAACTGCTGTATTGAAAGTCCACCATAAGTATTGGCTAGTTGCACTGCTAAGGCTTTCATTGGTATTACGAAATGCCCCCTTAAATCTGCAATGGATTGTGCGACTCGCGTTAACGGCCCAGAACTTTTATGTGATAGAAATTCTTGTGGGGTAAGAACTGACAAATATTCACTTGTCTTGGTCTTTGTTCCAATCTGCTCCCAGATTCCAGTATCTTTCCACTTCTTCACTAATGAAGATAAAGATAATTGCAACGTTTCGTCACGTCTTATTTGTCTTTCGACAGTTGTCCATTCCTTTTGGTCTGGTCTATGTAACGTATCGTACTCTGCTTTTCGGATACGCACACCTCGATAACAAATGTACTGTGTTTCGCGTACAGGAATATAACGTTTATCATTTACCCATACAATATCAGTACTGGATTTGCCGCTAGGCACATATCCAAATTGTACATTCTTCAATCGAACAAAGGGTGGAAACCCATTAATCTTTTGGATGTTTGCCCATACGATTTCAAGTTTTGTATCTCGGTTAAATCTATAACCTAAAGCCTTGACAAGACCGAAATCTTTTTTACGATTAGAGGTTGACACACCAAAGACTATTGTTTGGTTGTAGTCAGTATCAACAGTTGGTTTAAAGTAGTTCGTCATTATCTATTCCCCACAAATTCTTCGCTGATTAGAACACCCATACCAACAGGATTTTCTTCACATAACGATATGATTTCATCTTTATCTAAGGTAACAACATCTTCCCATAAGAGAGTCTTGCCATTCCACATGGTTTCATCGGTTTCATCTTCCGACAAAGGTAGTGCAAGTTGCGTATTAGTTTTTGGCTCTTGCACACTTACAGGTGTCTTAGTAGTATTGTAATAATTCCTACCAGAGTAGTGACCATAAGACCAATACTCATCATCATAAGTCCACTTGTGAGATCGATCTTCGATCTCATTAGTTTTGTCATTCCAATATTTGGTACGTGTCGTGGAACTGTACGAAGGTTGTATGGAATATGTATTGGATAGCCACCCAATATTATCCATGTGTTTACCTTGATCTTCATTGAAGATAACAAACTCTTTAGTCTTGCCGTCAAGAAATAAAAGTTTGTCTGTACCAATCAGTTCTTCAATCATGGATTGCCACTCGGCGTTGTGCAATAGTTTTGGATTGGCTGATAGTTGTGGTCGCAACACCCATTTGACAAACTGATGTGTGTCAGATTTGTTGTCATCAATCATAGGTGTTGGCAACTGAGGGCCATTGTGCATTACCCACATATCTCTGTCATCTCCTTTAGCTTTGGATAGCACTTGGAATGGATGTGACATTGATTTGTTTGTATCGCCATTGGTTGCAAATCGAAAGTGAATACCCATTGGGGTTTCAAGGTCTTGATATTTAGACCACATCTTTTCGATGTCTGCAAATGTTTTTGGTACAATTTTGTGTGTATGAAGTTTACCCTTATTGATAAACATCACACCAAAACCGTCAGAATTATTTTCATAAGCTGTTTCCAATAAAGCTGATGATAGTTGTTTTGGATTTTCGGTTGCTATAATTAAGCACATAATCTACCCCTTTCAGTTAGTAGCTGTTTCAAGTAAGTCAGTAACAACAACGTTACGACTTGGTTGCATATCCTTCACATACCCCTTGCGAATAAGCCATGCAAGTAAGTTAGGATATTGTGATCGCCATTCTGGTTTGGACACAAAATGACAAAATGCTTTGTAATGAAGTGTTGTATTTGCTAGAGTAGTTCCTAGCTTGACAAAGTTTACAAGAGCATCGGTAAACTCAAGGACACGATAAAAACCGTGTCTTGTAATATTACTTCTGAATATACGAAGTTCAATAGTATGATAATGATTTGTATTGACAGCCTCATACTTTTCACCAGAAGGTCGCAACACATCAGATACTTTTTTCGGTGATCGCTTTGCCCATTGTTGAGATGAGCGACCTGCGATACCATTGATAAAATTTTCATTGGTGTCATCATTGATAAACACTAGAATTTTACCAATGTCTGTTGGTCGCAATGTTTTTCTACCAATGTGAATGTGAAGTCCTGCTGTATCAGTATTCCAACCCTTGAGATTTTCTTGGCACAATTTACTGTTGAAAAAATCTTCCCAACGATCTTTGTGAAAGCCATAAGTGGCTGGTGCTGTCACAATCTCAAAGCCATTGTCGAGTGAGCCGTCATTTTTACAGATAGCAAAATCATCAAACATACCATTAATACTGTCTGCAATATCATATGGACAATCTTTTCTACGTTCAACTTCAAGTTCAATGCCATAGTATTGCAAGTTTTTGTGGTTACGTTCATGTTCGAGTTCTTGGTGCGATACATAATCCAAGACATTGGTATCATAATTGTATGTGCCATTGTCTTGTTGATAATCTTCCTCCTCGTACTCATCATAATCATCATTATGTCTGTAAGTATCGTGGCTTTCAGAATAATAATAATTATCATCTAGGCAACTATTACAAACAGAATAATCTCCATGATTTACAGAACTCAAGTCATCAAAATGTTCAATAATTTCGCAATCATCACAATGCCATAGATTATTGTTGTGCTTGAGATCAGTTGCCATAACTGAATGACTTCTACGTCTATGAATCCTAAATGCACCCATTTGGATTTGTTTAACAAAGTCAATACAATTATCATAATCACGCATTGGCATATTTCTATTTTGAATAACGTCTAAAATTTCGTCGTTAGTCCATGCGTAATGTGATCTAAGTAATTCAAGTAATGTCATAAAACACCTCTTTAATTTTTCGTATTCAAATACTAGCTAATTCTAATATTTGAGAATACCTCTCATATATTATTGAGAGGCATTGTCAAGTATTAATTTTCGCTGTCTGCTTTTTCGAGCATTACCTCATTGTAATCTTGCTCGGATAACTTCTCTTGCAATTCCTCTTGGAAGTCAAGAACATAATCTGTAAAACTTACAACCATTGTTTGATACCTCGATTTATTTCTTGGTTAAATTCAATTCCCAATTCTTTGTTAAGGGTCTGTTCTTCCTCAAAACTGAAATTGTCAAAGTCATCCTCGATTGGCTCAATGTATTTGGTTTCAGTTCTGTTTAACAGTTCATATTGTGATTGATCCAATACAGGATTAAATCTTTTCATGTATAATTTGCTCATATTATTTGCTCCTCGCTTTTGTTAAAATGTTGTTAAATTCCTCGCTACTCTCAATATAACTAAGAAATTTGTTAGAATTAAATCTTGGATTTTCCTCAGAAAATAAACTGACAAATTCATTGACAAGATTATTTTTAGTCAATCCTTCGCAATCATTGGCACATAATCGGCCAATGATACGAGCAATATTTTCAAAAGTTTTTTTAGTCATAATTAACCTCGCTTTGTTAAAATAGTTTATAATTTATAAATATGGTTAAAATAAGGCAATATTGCCTTATCTAATAGTTTTGTTAAATTCTTTGAGCCATGCGGGTTTTCTACCTTTTTTGGCTTTAGCTTGTTCAATTACTTGATTGACTTTTGATCGGTGAAAGCCGTCAATTCGTAACTCGCTACAATCCATTTTGTGAGTAGGATACCTAGCGATCAATTTATTGCGATCACTCACAACTTCATATTCATTTTTTACCGAATTATAGACAGGGCTACGACCTATTGGCGTTTGCTTTTCTGTATAAACTCGGTAACTATTTCCATAGTTTACAGCCATTTTTTACCTCGCTTTTTCTAAGCATATCAGAACAGGATACCAGGTCAACAAGTCAGATTGTCGCACCCTCAAAACCTATCGAGGGGTAGCAATCTAAAGAGGGATTGACTAGGTGCCTAGCTCTCTTGCTATGGTTAAAAGATAGTACCTAAATGTGGCACAAATATGGCAACAATGAGGTCATTTTTAGACTTATCCACAGGAACAAAACAGGAACAGCAAGGTCGGGTTGCTATTATAAAGAGAGGAACAAAACGAGAACAAAATCCCTTAGCATATAATTGTGGCAGAAATAAGGCACGAGGTTGGGACAAGTTGTCGCACCCCATTTGGTGGGGGTGGGTTGATTGGTTGAGGGGGGCAGGAAAAATTACACACACATACACATACACATATGCACCTCGAAAAATTTTTTCAAAATTTCAAACTTTTTTTTTAGCTTTTTAGCTTTTCAGCTTTTCAAGACAGCCCGGCCGCCGACCGGCTAGCTTTCGAGCTTTCGAGCTTTTCGAGATAAAAGGGGAGAGGTGTG